>Ga0247840_10004415_pt1 | contig 22273 bp, 17 predicted proteins | sample LaCruzMarch2015__FD_192404 | JGI IMG/M metagenome (GOLD analysis project Ga0247840, IMG submission 192404) | Freshwater microbial communities from meromictic Lake La Cruz, Castile-La Mancha, Spain - LaCruzMarch2015_17m | ecosystem: Environmental > Aquatic > Freshwater > Lake | place: Spain... | reverse complement strand
CTCGGCGGACTGCCGTCGCTCACGGCCGTGCTGGTGGTCAGCACCGGCATCGTCGGCGCCGTGCTCGGCACCGGGCTCTTGCGGCTGCTGCGGATTCGCGATGACGCGGTCAAGGGGTTCGCCCTGGGTCTGACCTCCCACGGCATCGGCACCGCCCGCGCCTTCCAGGTCAGCCCGGTCATGGGCGCCTTCTCCGGTCTGGCGATGGCGCTGTCGGCCTTTGTCACCGCGCTCTTGCTGCCGCCGCTGCTGCGGTGGATCGGGTTGGTGGGTGACTGACGGCACGCACCGGCCGGATGGGTGTGAAAGTATTCGCTCCGAACCCGAAAACATCGCAATGCCGTAGGTTGGGGTGAGCGATAGCGAACCCCGACATACGGACTCTCGCCGAAAAAGAAGATGCTCTCACAAAGACACAAAGCCACGAAGAAGAAAAGAGCAATAAGAAGCCATGAAAGGCTTCTCTATCTTTGTGTCTTTGTGTCTTTGTGAGAGGATTGCTTCTCTTTCTTCCGTGTCTTCGTGAAAAACCCTGGATCGGGCTCCCAGGCCCAAGCGCATAGGATGCGGTGAGTACTCGGGCACTGGTGGCGAAATGCCAGGAGAACCCCGTAACCCGTTGAAAGACAAACTAGTATGTGCTTTTCTTCAATGGGTTAGTGAATTCGCCACCAGTGTCAGGAACGAACCCCAACATTTCCGCTGACGTCTGGCTAGGCGGACCCAAAGACAAGCGAGGTGGTATGGGATTTGACAGAAATCGCCTAAGATCGAACAGTCGACAGAACCGGTCCAGTGGGACCATCCAGATCCACGGAGAATCGCACCATGCGCCTGTCCCTGATCGCAGTGTCCGCCCTTACCGGATTGCTCGCCCTGCCCGCCTGGGCCGCCAATCCAAGCTTCCCATGCAGCAAGGCATCGCACGAAGTCGAGGGGCTGATCTGCAAAGACGCCGAACTGGCCGCCCTGGACCACAGCCTGGCCGACCTCTACGGCGTCGTCCTGAAACACACCCCGGCCAACGAGCAGAAATTGCTCAAGGCCGAGCAGAGCGGCTGGATCAAGGGCCGCAACGATTGCTGGAAGTCGAGTGACCAGCGGGGCTGCGTCAAGGCATCCTATGAGGAACGCATCCGCGAACTGAAGGACCGCTGAGGAACCGTTCACTATCGCCTTCGCACCTGATATCCAGACATGGCCTCGGTGTAGGGGCAGTAATTCCAAATTTGGGCGGCATCGCGCGATCCCTGGTGGATGCGGCGCGCGCGACCGCCGTGCCGGGCCCCTGGCACCGAGCGGCGCGCCTTATCCACCCTACAGCGGGGCCGGTTTTGTAGGGTGGATAAGCGCAGCGCATCCACCATCAGCCTCGCGGCCGGCACGCTGTTGGCGGCGGCCACCCAAATTTGGAACTGCTGGTGTAGGGGCGGGTTTGAAACCCGCCCCTAGCAGCCTGTCGGACTTAGCCCCTAGGATTAGGGTATGAGTCAACATAAAGGTTTTTTTGTTGCTCCACAATCTAACGTAAGGTGATTTCCGCGAAAAATCCAACCCGTAGGAGCCCGCTTGCGGGCGACGGGTGGGGGCACAATGACGCATCCAACCCGTAGGAGCCCGCTTGCGGGCGACGGGTGGGGCACAATGACGCGATTCCGGCAGGTCACGTCGCCCGCAAGCGGGCTCCTACGGAGCTTGATTCTTGATAGCGTCTTATTCGGAAGTCGCCTAAAGTCCGACAGGCTGCTAGGTCCGGTTATCACGTTCGACGCCTATAATTAAGCGAAACAATCCATTTCGCTCTGCCCATCCTACAGCTATGGCACATTGACAGCCCGCAACGCGGTGCGAATGATTTCCTCGGAAGTCCTGGCGCCGTCGTCGGCGGCACGGGCCATCCGGTTGGCATCCGCCGGCTTGTAGCCCAAGGCGATCAGGGCACTCACGGCATCAGCCAGCGCGCTCGGGGCGCTGCCCGGCACGGCCGCCGCGGCGCCGGCCGCACCGGGAAGCGTGGCGGCAACCGAAAACCCGGCACCGATCCCGTCGAGGCGATCCCGCATCTCGACCACCAGCCGCTGCGCGGTCTTGGTGCCGATGCCGGGGATGCGGGTCAGGGCGGTGATATCCTCCTGTTCGACACACCGGACGAACCGGTCCGCATCCATGCCGGAGAGGATCGCCAGGCCGATCTTGGCCCCGACCCCCGACACCTTGAGCAGCGCCCGAAAGAGGTCGCGGTCCCGTTCCCGCCCAAAGCCGTACAGGCAATGCGCGTCCTCCCGCACCGCCAGATGGGTCACCAGGGTCACGGTCCCGCCCACCGGCGGCAGGTCGTAGAAAGTGGACATGGGGGCCTCCAGCTCATAGCCGACGCCGTTCACATCCAACAAGAGATGGGGCGGGCGCTTGCCGATGATCTCCCCTTTGAGCCTGCCGATCATCGCTGCCATCCCATTCTGTTAATCATGAACAATTCGGTGAATTCCCAGGAGTAGAGAGCCCGACTGCGCATGCCTGCAAGATCCGTAGGGGCAACAGTAGGGGCGAATGAATTCGCCCCTACACGTCGGTAGATCATTTACCGGGCGTGAGGCGGGCGGACTGATGATCAAACCGGAGGACGAGGCGATGACTTAGGGCCGCCAATCCCGCCAGGACGCGGCCGCACGTTTGCGCGCCGGGATGCCCATGGAGTGGGCGTGACACAGGGCGATGGCCAGGGCATCGGCCTCATCCTCCCCCGGCTCATCCGGCAAGGCAAGCAGGAGACGCACCATGTGCTGCACCTGCGCCTTCTCCGCCCCGCCGGTGCCGACCACCGCGAGCTTGACGGTCTTGGGACTGTACTCATGGACGGTGACCCCGCCTTTCAACCCGGCGCACAGGACAGCCCCGCGCGCCTGGCCGATCTTCAGTGCCGCCGTCGGATCACGGGCGAAGATCAGTTGCTCCACTGCCATCTCGTGCGGGTGATGCAGGGCCACGATTTCAGCCACGCGATCGAAGATCAGCCCCAGACGGTCGGGCCAGGGGTGCTCACCGACCCGGATGCACCCGCTGGTCACCCGCACGCTGCGCTGACCATCGGTGTCGATCACCGCATAACCCGTGATGCGGGAACCGGGGTCGATCCCCAGGATGCGGTGGCGCAGGTGTCCCGCGGCGGGAATCGGCGGAGGCAGGCTTTGGGGGTTCACCGGACGCGTGCTTCAGTCATCGATCGCCGCCATGATCTCATCGGCGATATCGGCGTTATGGTAGACCGCCTGCACATCGTCCAACTCCTCCAGTGCATCGACCATCTTGAGCAGACGCACCGCGGTGTCCAGATCCAGTTCGGCGCTGGTCGAGGCGTTGAAGGTCACCTCGCCGACCTCGGTGTCGAGCCCGGCCTTGGTCAGCGCATCCTTGACCGCGCTGTACTCGTCCGGATCGGTGATGACGTCCAGTGAGGTGTCATCGTTGACCAGAACATCGAGCGCGCCGGCCTCCAGGGCCGCCTCCATCACCTGATCCTCATCGGTGCCCGGCTGGAAGCTGATCACCCCCTGCTTGGTGAACAGATAGCCCACTGAGCCGTCGGTGCCCAGGTTACCGCCGTACTTGGTGAAGGCGTGGCGCACCTCGCCGGCGGTGCGGTTGCGGTTGTCGGTCATGCAGTCGACCATCACCGCCACGCCGCCGGGGCCATAGCCCTCGTAGCGCAGTTCCTCGTAGTCCTCGCCCTCGGCGCCGCCGGTGCCGCGTTTGATGGCGCGCTCCACCGTGTCGCGCGGCATGTTGGCCTGGAACGCCTTGTCCACGGCCAGGCGCAGGCGCGGGTTGAAGGCCGGGTCGCCGCTGCCGCCGGCACGGGCCGCCACCGTGACCTCACGGATCAGTTTGGTCCAGACCTTGCCGCGGGTCTTATCCTGGGCGGCCTTGCGGTGTTTGATATTGGCCCATTTGCTGTGACCGGCCATCGGTGTGATCTCCTGGAATGCTGACGCGACCGGCGCGCGGGGGCCGCAGTGGCCTCAAGGGTTGCGTTGCGCCGGTCGCGGATGGAAAAACCTTGTATTCTACCGGCAGCGCGTCAAAGCGGTGTCGGGTTTGTGCAGGTCACGCGCGCCCGGCGGATGGCCGACCATCGGCGCGCACCCGGCTCAAACCGCTTCGCGCAGGTGCATGTCCACATGGATATCGCCGTACGGACAACAGACGGTCCCGCTCACCGTGCGCTCCACCAACCCCAAGTCCATCAAAGTGTTGACATTCCGGCCTGGGCACACCCCGTAGCGCCCGGCATGGAAAGCCATGCTATCATCGTCTCATGATCGAGTCGTTCCACGATCAAGCGACAGAAGACATCTTCAACGGCGTCAACTCGAAGGCCGCCAGGAAGTGCTGCCCACAACGGATTTGGGCCATCGCCGCGCGCAAGCTAGATCAGCTCGATTCCGCGCAGTCGCTCGACGATCTCAAGGTCCCACCCGGCAACCGGCTGGAGGCCCTGAGCGGAGATAGAGCCGGGCAATACAGCATCCGGATCAACGACCAGTATCGAATCTGCTTTGTCTGGGGCGACAGCGGTCCGAGCCGAGTAGAGGTTACGGATTATCATTAGGGGTATGCAAGATGGTAAGAATTCCAACGCATCGCTCGCCTACCCATCCCGGCGAAATGCTGCGGGACGAGTTTCTGATGCCGATGAATATCAGTCAGCGGGATCTGGCAAGCGCAATCCATGTACCCTATCGGCAGGTAAACGAGATCGTAAACGGGCGGCGCGGTATAACCCCAAGTATCGCACTGCGTTTGGCGAAATTTTTCGGCGTCTCGGCAGATTTCTGGCTAAGTCTTCAGGTTCGGTGGGACCTGTACCGCGCTCGACTGTCCGAGGCGGATGAGCTCGGGGCAATCATGGATTTTCATCATCTGCGAAAGACGGCCTGATCCCCAGGACCGTCGGGCAGACGCCCGAACGGCGCGATCCGCCGTTGCAGACACCGAAGATGGCGCGATGAGCGCAGACTCAAGACCCTCCCCACGGCGCGATGCCGATTCACACCGATCTCACCAAACGCCGACGAGAATGATCCCTCAGGAATCGCAGAACCTGCTTGAGTCGGAAGAGAACGTTCGCGGCAAACTACCTTGCAGCAATCGCTAGCCGACGATTTCAACTGGTTTTCTTCTGGCTCCCACGCTCCAGCGTGGGAGCAAGTCCGGACGCTCCAGCGTCCGGTCGGCCGACGCGCCGCTGGAGCGGCCAAATGGCATTCCCACGCTGGATCGTGGGAACGAAAATACAGCCAACGAATACAATAGAGATTTCACATGGCACTTCATATCGTCAATCAAGAAGCCGACCGACTCGCACGCGAGATTGCAGACCTGACCAACGAGAGCCTCTCAGCGGTCGTGGTAAGCGCATTGCGCGAGCGGGCGCTGCGCCTGCGCGAGGCCGCAGGTCGCGGCGCAAGCCTCGCGCAGATGCGCGAAATCGCTGCCCTGAGTGCGCGCAAATGCGCCGGGGACCGGCGCAGTCACGAGGAGATCATCGGCTACGACGAACAGGGTTTGCCAAGCTGATGGTCATCGATACCTCGGCGATCGTCGCCATCCTGCGCGGCGAGCCAGAAGCCGATCGGTTCCAGCAGTCGATCGCCGCGGCACCCCAGCGTCGATTGAGTGCGGCCACCCTGCTGGAATGCCGGATCGTGGCCGCCAATCTGGGCATCGCCTCCGAGTTGGATGCCTGGCTGGCCGCCGCGGCGATCATGATCGAGCCATTCACCGCGGACCAATGCCGATTGGCTGAGGGGGGCTTTCTCGCCTTCGGTAAGGGTCGCCATCCGGCCGGCCTCAACTTCGGCGACTGCTTTGCTTATGCCCTGGCGAAGCAGACCGGCGAGCCCCTGCTCTACAAGGGAGACGATTTCAGCCGGACCGATATCGTAGCATCTTCAACCATCGGCTAGACCGGGTTGCCCTCGTGCTCAAGCCCCGAGACTGGGAGCGAGCGCGGCGGGACGGGGCATTCGCCCCGTCCCGAACGTTGATTCGGAGGTCGGCCATTGGCGCGAGCCAGCAGGTCAGAAGAAAACGTTTCGGACGGGGCGAATGCCCCGTCCGGCCTGTGTTACCGGCAGCCGCGGCGCAGAGCGCCGGACACAGGCGTAACACCGCGGAGCGGTGTTACGAGAACAATACCCCGTCCGGCCGGGAGTCGTCGAGGCTTCAACCGGACGCGGCACCGCCGCCCGCAAAAGCGTCGGCCTCCGGTCGCGTCGTCCCTCAATACCCCTTCCCCACCTTGCGCTGCGCTGGAACCGTCGCCGCTTAGCGCTCCGCCTCGCCCAACACCCGCTCCGTGGTCCCCAGTCCGTAGGGCTTGCCGTCGGCCCCGAGCAGCACCGTGGGCACCAGCCAGACCGCGAGTTCCCGCCCGTCTTGGGTGCGGCGACGGGTGCGGTAGGGCTCCATCGGCCGGCCGACGCGCAGCGCCGCCAGCATCCGCTCATGCTCCGGCCAGGCGTCCGCGGGGATCAACTCGCGGATGTTGAGCGCCAGCGCCGCGGCCTCCGGATAACCATAGACCCGCTCCGCGGCCGGGTTCCAGGCCAGGATGCCGCCGTCGAACCCTTGCGCGGTGATGGCGTCCGCCGCGTCGCGCACCAGGGCCGCCAGCCGCCGCTCCTCCGCCAGGGTCACGCGCAGGCGCCGCGCCTCCTTGATCTCGTCGATCTCCATGAAGGTGATCACCGCCCCGTCGATGCGGTGATCCAGCGTCTTGTAGGGCCGCAGCCGCACCGCGTACCAGTGACCGGCGTTGTCCTGCAACTCGAGTGACTCGACCTCCAGGCTGTTGATCACCCGCCGTACCAGTTCCTCCAGGCGCGGCACCTCGATGTTGGGTTTGATATTGCTGATCGGCCGGCCCAGGTCGGTGCCGATCAGGTTCAGCAGCCGTTCCGCCTGGGGGGTGAACTGGCGGATGCGCAACTCATTGTCCAGCATCAGGATCGGCAGATTGATACTGGCCAGCATGTTGTTGATGTCGTTGTTGGCGGCGGCCAGCTCGGCGTTACGGCTCTCCAGTTCCTCATTGACCGTGGCCAGTTCCTCGTTGGTGGACTGGAGTTCCTCCTTGGCGGTCTCCAGTTCCTCGTTGGTGCTCTGCAATTCCTCGTTGGCGGACTGGATCTCCTCGTTCATGGAGCGCAGTTCCTCGTTGGTTCCCTCCTGCTCGGCAATCGCCGACTGCATGTAATCGCGGGTGCTCGTCAGTTCATGCTCCAGGGTCGCAAGATAGTCGTCCCGCTCCGCATTGGCCGCGCCCTCGGCGACACCGGGTGCCGGCCGGGCCGGTTCAGGAGCGGCCGGTGCCACGGGTTCCTCGAACAGCACCAGAAAGCACGGCGTCCCGCCGGCCACCGCGTGCAACGGCAACACCTGGAGATCGACCTGCGCTTCGCTGCCGTTGCTGCGATAGCGGACCCCGGCCTTGCGGACCGGGACGCCGGAGTCACGCGCCTGCAGGAGCGCGGCACGCAACGCAACGAACAGCCCGCGGCGGACCATTTTGAGCAGGTTGAGACTCGCCGCCCCCGGTGCCGGTTCCAGGTAGCGCCCGGTCTGACCGCGAAAGTGCAGAATGTCCCAGTCGGCGGTGAGGATCACCCCGGCCGGGCTGAAACGGGCCAGGATCAACTCCTCGGCTTCCTGTTGCGGACTGCGGCCCGGCGTTCCCAACCGCGGCGGGGGCAGCTCCACCAGAGCGTCCTGGTAGGGGGTCCGCGGCTTGAAGTTGTAACCCTCGCGCGACGCCACGGACTTTTTGGTGTAGAGCTTGGCCGGCTGATCCACCAGGGCGAACAGATCGGCCTGAGTCCCGATGCTCTCGGAGGGTCCGAGCATCAGGTAACCCTCCGGCTCCAGGGCATAGTGGAACATTTGCAAGACCCGCTTCTGCAGCATCGGACCAAGATAAATCAATACATTGCGACAACACACCAGATCCAGTCGGGAGAACGGCGGATCTTTCACAACATTCTGCACGGCAAACACACAGCGATCGCGCAGGGCCTTGCTGACCTGCCGGCCGCCGGTGACCTTCAAAAAGAAGCGCCGCAACCGCTCCGGGGAGACCTCCGCCTGGATCCGTTCCGGATAGACGCCGCGACGCGCCACGCTGATCGCCTGTTCATCGATGTCGGTGGCAAAGATTTGGAACGTGCCAATCAGCCCCGCGTCGCACTCCCGCTCATCGGCGCTCTCGATCAGGGTCATGGCCAGCGAATACGCCTCCTCCCCGGTCGAGCAGCCGGGAACCCAGATACGCACCTGGGGCAGGGACACGGCCTGCGCCGCGCCGTTCTCCCGGGCCGCGGCCGGCGTCGCCCGCGCGGCGAAGATGCGCGGTAGGGCCAGCGCACGCAGCACCTCGAAGGTTTCCGGATCGCGAAAAAAGCCGGTCACGTTGATCAGCAGGTCGTGAAAAAGCGCGTCCAGCTCCACCGGTGTGTTCTGGAGATAACGCACATAGTCGCCCAGTCGCTCCAACTTGTGGACCAACATCCGCCGGCGAATGCGCCGCCGGATGGTGGTCTGTTTGTAGAGCGCGAAGTCATTGCCGGTGCGCGCGCGCAGCAACAGATAAACCTTGTCGAGTGCCTGGCTGGTCTCCTCCCCGAGGTCGGGCTCGGGCGGCTGGCGCTGGCGCAGCAAGGGGTGGGCGGCCATGCGCGCCAGCTCGCGCGCGATCTCCGGAGGGGACAGCACCAAATCGGCGCAGCCGGCCGCCACCGCGCTCCCCGGCATCCCCCAGTAGGCGGCGCTCGCCTGATCCTGCGCGAAAGTGACACCGCCGGCCGCCTTGACGGCGGCGAGCCCCGCGGTCCCGTCCGAGGCCGTGCCGGAGAGCACCACGCCGATCGCCTGGCTGCCGCGGTCCTGCGCCAGACTGCGCAGGAACTCATCCACCGGCAGGTGGCGCCCGCGATCGACCACCCGATCCAGCACCTGCAGCCGTCCGTGCAGGATGCCCAGCGTCACATTGGGCGGGATCGTATAGACACGATTCGGCGCCACGGGCAGTCCGTCGGTGGCTTCAAGCACCGGCATGCGGGTGGCGCGCCCGATCAGTTCAGCCAGCAGGCTCGGGTGCTGCGGGTCCAGGTGCTGGACCAGGACGAAGGCCATGCCGGTGGTCGCCGGCAGCTCCTCGAAGAGCAGCCGATAGGCTTCCAAACCGCCGGCGGAGGCGCCGATACCGACCACCGGAAAGTCCTCGCCGCTGGTGGGCGCGGCGCCCGGCGCAGCCGTCAGGTCGTGAGACTGATCGCGCCCAGGGGTCGCAACCGTCTCCTGGGGCTCCGGCGCTGGCGCCGCGCTCGCCGCCGCCGATTCCGATTCCAGCCCAACCGTGTTGACCTTTTTTGACATGTTCCGGCTCCTGAGTTTTCCGGGTCGGGGAAAGGCCTGAGCAAGTCAGGATTCCATCGTATAGACTAAGCGATTGAGGAAGGGTTATACACAAAAAATATCAGTCTCCGCGGCGTTAGGGATCATCGTTCACCATGAGCCAACCACCCCCCCCCCGCGCCGCCCGACCCCGTAACCCCCGTGGCTGAGTTCAGGGATCTCTCGGGCCGCGCACTCGCCGACCTGCTCGCCGCCCTGCGCCGCGCGGCACTGGACCCGGCCGATCTTGGCCGCGTGGTCCAGGATCTGCAAATCCACCAGATCGAGCTGGAGATGCAGAACCGCGACCTGCGCGAGGCCCAGCAGGCACTGGAAGAGTCGCGCGACCTCTACGCCGATCTGTATGACTTCGCCCCGGTCGCCTATGCCACCCTCACCCGGCAGGGCCAGATCACGCGGATGAACCTGACCGCGGCCCAGTTGCTCGGGGTCGAGCGGGGACGGGCACTGCACCTGTTCCTGACGCCGCGGCTCGCCCCCGGTCACGGGCGTACGCTGCTCGCCGGTCTCGCGCGGGTGCTGGAGTCCGATCAGGAGGAGTCGTTCGAGGTCGCCCTGGGGCGCCCGCCGCAACCACCGCGCGCGTTGCGTCTGATCATCCGCCGCGAGCGCCCGCGCCCCGCCGCGGAGGGTCCGCCGCAGTGCCGCTGTGCCCTGTTCGATGTCACCGAGATCCGCCAGGCGCAGGCCGCCATTACCGCTCAGCAGCACTTCCTGCAAGCGGTCATCGACGGAGTTCGAGATCCCATCCTGGTCATCGGCACCGACTATCGGATCCTGCTGATGAACGCGGCGGCACGCCTGGCGGCCGGTGCATCGGACCCGGACAGCGCAGGGTTGACCTGCCACCGCCTCACCCACGGCCGCGACACCCCCTGCGACAGCCCTGATCATCTGTGCCCGGTGCGCCGGGTGCTGGCGGGCGAGACGGCGGTGACGGTGATCCACCGGCATCAGGGCACCGATGGCGCGCCCAGTTGGATCGAACTGGTCGGCTCGCCGCTGCACGGTCCCGCGGGCGAGATCATCGGAGTCATCGAGGCGTCGCACGACATCACCGCGCACCTGCGGCTGACCGAAGAACTCAGGGAGCGCGAACTGGAACTGGAGTACTTGGCCCAACACGACCCGCTCACCGGACTGCCGAACCGGCTCTTGCTCACCGACCGCCTGCACCAGGCGATCCATCAGGCCCATCGCGAGCACCGCGGCGTCGCCCTGCTCTTCATTGATCTGGACCGCTTCAAAGCGATCAATGACAGCCTGGGGCATCCCACCGGCGATCAGATCCTGCGGCAGGCCGCCGCGCGCATGCGCGCCCTGGTCCGGGAGTGCGATACGGTCGCCCGCCTGGGCGGGGATGAGTTCACCATCGCCATCGGGGCCTTGGAGCAGGCCGACGCCACCGGGCTGATCGCGCAAAAACTGGTCGCGGCCTTCCGCCAACCCTTCCTGGTGGAAGACCGGGCGCTCTATGTCACCGCCAGCATCGGCATCAGCCTCTACCCCCAGGACGGCAGCGATGTCGATACCCTGATCCGCAACGCCGACGCCGCCATGTACCGGGCCAAGGATCAGGGCCGCGACACCTTCCGCTTCTACACCGAGGACATGACCACGCGTGCCCTCGCCCAGGTCTCACTGGAGAGCGCCTTGCGCCGGGCGCTGGTGAACGGTGAGTTCGTGCTCCACTACCAGCCGCTGCTCGACCTGGCGACCGGCCGGATCGCCGGCCTGGAGGCCCTGATCCGTTGGCAGCGCCCGGAAGGGGGCCTGATCGGACCCGATCAATTCATCCCGCTCGCCGAGTCCACCGGACTGATCGTGCCGATCAGCGCCTGGGTGGTGCGCACCGCCGCCACGCAGATGAAGCTCTGGCGCCGACAGGGACTGCTGGCGGGGGTGGCGGTCTGGATCAATCTGTCCAACCGCGACATGCAGAACCGGGGTCTGGCCGAGGAGATCGGGGGCATCATCCGCGCGGTCGAGCTCGAACCCGGCGCCCTGGCGGTCGAGATCACCGAGACCTGGATCATGGCCAATCCGGAGTCGGCGGCCGACAACATCCGGGGCCTCCAGGCCTTGGGGATCGCGGTCGGCATCGACGACTTCGGGATCGGGTACTCCTCCCTGGCGGCACTCAAGCGGCTGGCGGTGCAGGAACTCAAGATCGATCGGTCATTCGTGGCCGGACTCCCCGCGGACGCCGAGGGCTGCGCCATCGCCCGCGCAATCCTCGCGCTCGGCCAGGCGCTGGGGCTCAAGGTGGTCGCCGAGGGTGTCGAGACCCAGGCCCAGGCGGATTTCCTCAAGCGCGAGGGCTGCCGGATGGCCCAGGGTTACCTGTTCAGCCGGCCGCTCGCGGCGGCGGAGTTCGCGACTTATGTCCGGAATCAGACTGCGGCGCTGCCTGATCCACACGCGGTCGCCGAGCGCCCGGATGCTGCCGGTCCTCAGTCACGCTGACAAAACTTTACGCTGCGATCTTGGATAAACGACTACCCTTGTGGGAGTTTTGCTTGGTGCGTATCGCAGGCTTTGATCACGGTTCCGGCCATGCGGCCGCGTAGGCCTCGTAGGGTGGACAAGCGCAGCGCAGTCCACCAGCGACTGCGCGGGATTCGGCGGACTGCGCTGTCGCTTGTCCACCCTACGACCGGCATGAAGGCGATATGACCGCGTGCGCTGGTGCGCGACCAGGCAGCCGCGTGTTACGACTCAAGGAATTTATGTAATCATAGGCTTAGTGGAGCGTCAGTCATCATGCCTCCCCCCCCCCCCCCCCCCCCCCCCCCCCCCCCCCCCCCCACCGCCCCCCCCCCCCCCCCCCGCGGCGGCTGACCCGGAATCACCGATGGCGACCTTCACAACGCTCACGGATCGTTCACTCGCGGATCTGCTCGACGCGTTGCGCCGCGAGGCGCGCTACCCCTCCGACTACGCACGCGTACTCCATGACCTGCAAGTTCACCAGATCGAATTGGAAATGCAGAACCGTGAGCTGCGCGCCGCACAGCAGGCGCTGGAGGAGTCCCGCGACCGCTACGCCAACCTCTACGACTTCGCCCCGGTGGCCTATGCCACACTCGACCGTCAGGGCCGGATGGTCGAAATGAACCTGACCGCGGCCCGGTTGCTGGGAGTCGAGCGCGGCCGGACGGTCGAGCCTTTCCTGGGCCTGCGGCTCGCCCCGGGGCAGAACCGTACCCTCCTCAGCGCGATCGGGCGGGTGCTGGCGACCGGCCGGGAAGAGTCCCTGGAAGCGACACTGGGACGCCCGCCGCAACCCACCCGCGAGCTGCATGTGTTACTGCAATGCGGGCGGCCGGACGCGGACGGGGCGGCCCCCGCCACCTGCAGCGCGGCCCTGGTGGACGTGACCGAGATCAAACAGGCGCAGGCCGCCATCGTCTCTCAGCAACGCTTTCTGCAGTCCATCATCGACGGGGTCACCGACCCCATCCTCGTCATCGGCACCGATTGCCAGATCCAGTTGGTGAACGCCGCGGCACGGGCGGCGGCGTACAACACCGATGCGCCGACCGGCTGTGCGAGCTGTTACCGCGCCACTCAGGGCCGCGTGCGCCCCTGCGACAGCCCGGACCACCCCTGCCCGCTGCGTGAGGTCCTGGCCCGCAAGGCAATGGTGAAAGTGGTGCATCGCGACCTGGAAGCAGACGGGGTGACGCGGTGGACCGAGGTGATCGGTTCGCCGCTGCACGGTCCCGCGGGCGAGATCGTGGGCGTGATCATATCCTCGCACGATATCACCGAACATTTGCAACTGACAGAACAACTCAAAGAGCGCGAGCTGCAACTGCAGCATCAGGCCGGGCACGACGCGCTGACCGGGTTGCCCAACCGGCTGTTGTTCACCGATCGTCTGAGTCAGGCCATGCAGCGGGCCCATCGCGACCGCCGCGAATTGGCGCTGCTGTTCCTCGACCTGGATCGTTTCAAAGACATCAACGACAGCCTGGGTCATGCGGTCGGCGATGAGATCTTACGCCAGGTGGCCCAGCGCCTGTGCGCTCAAGTGCGCGAGGGCGACACGGTCGCGCGTCTCGGCGGCGATGAGTTCACGATCGTGCTGGGCGATCTGCTCCGGGGCGGCGATGCCGGACTGGTCGCCCGCAAGCTGCTCAATGCCTGTGATCAGCCCTTCGCGGTGAATGGTCAGACGCTTTTTGTAACGGCCAGCGTGGGTATCAGCCTCTACCCTCAGGACGGTACCGATATCGACACCCTGGTGCGCAACGCCGACGCGGCGATGTATCAGGCCAAGGCGCAAGGGCGCGCCACCTTCCGCTTCTACACCGCGGATCTGACGGCGCACGCGCTGGCCCAGGTTTCACTGGAGGCCACCCTGCGCCAAGCCCTCGCCAACGACGAGTTCAGCCTCCATTATCAGCCGCAACATGACCTGGAAACCGGCCGCATCCTCGGCTGTGAAGCCCTGATCCGCTGGCATCGCCCGGCGCTAGGAATCGTCGAGCCGGACGATTTCATCCATTTGGCGGAGTCAACCGGACTGATTGTCCCGATCAGCGCGTGGGTGCTGCGCACCGCGGCGACCCAGATGAACACCTGGCAGGCGCAGGGGCTGCTGACCCGCGGGACGGTGTCGGTCAATCTGTCGAGCCGTGACATTCAGAACCCGAACCTGACCGAAACCGTCGTCGCTATCCTCGACCAAGTCGGGTTGGACCCCCACGCCCTGGCGGTCGAGATCACCGAGACCTGGATCATCGCCCACCCCGAGTCGGCGGCCTTCAACATCCTGCGCCTCCAGACCTTGGGCATCGACGTCGGCATCGACGATTTCGGCGTCGGCTATTCCTCCCTGACCTCGCTCAAGCGCCTGGCGGTGCGGGTGATCAAGATCGATCGGTCCTGTGTGGCCGGACTCCCGGACGATGCCGCGGGTTGCGCCATCGCCCGCGCGGTCATCGCACTTGGCGGGGCTTTGGGACTCAAGGTGGTCGCCGAGGGCGTCAAAACCCAGGCCCAGGCGGATTTCCTCAAGCGCGAGGGTTGCCGCATTGCGCAGGGCTACCTGTTCAGTCGGGCACTCCCGGCAGCGGAGTTCGCGGCGTACCTCCGCGGCCGGACTCCGCCTCCGGCCACGGGGTGTGATCAGACCTGATGGGGCCTCTTGGTCGGATGGGCATCGCTCTCGCTCTGCCCATCCTACGCGCTAAACACGTCCATGAGGGAACGCCTTTAGCTCCGTTGTCGTTGTCGTTGTCGAGTTTATGATACCCACGAGGATGCTCTCGTTTGGCGGCCTTGAACGCGCGGGCGAAGTCGCGAGTCGAATCGCGATCGACATCGGGCTGCTCATGCCCATATCGTATCGCTTCTCCGATTTCGATTACGATTACGATTACGACAACGACAACGACAACGACAACGGCCGACCAGGCTCCCCGGACCTCTCCTGATGGCCGCCGCAAGCGGGATAGGATGATATCCGGAAGCGACCAAGGGCGTTGCGCTCCTGCAAACCAACGGACCGAGACCCACCGCATGTATGCAACTCCCGAGACCGACGATGGCTGGATCACGGCGATTCGCGAACCAGACGGCGAGGCCCTGGTGGTGGAGGCCCGCTTCGCCCTGCCGCGCCGCTTCCGCGAGCTGGTCCGCGGGCGCGAATCCGAACTGGTGTTCGCGGCGCGCAGCCGCCTGGCGCGGCTCGGCATCAACATCACCCCCTTGGGTGAGCCGGTCTTCAACGGACGCTCCTGCGACCTGCGGCTGAGCGTCGTCGCCGCCATCCGCGCCTACGGCATGGCCGAGCATCTGGAACGGCTGATCACGGCCGGACTGCGGGTGGGGCGGCTGGTCTACTGCCCGCGCGATACGCGGCTCTCCTCGACCGAGATTCACGGCCTGATTCAAGACAATCAGATTCAGGTGCCGACCGGCTTCTCGTTAGACGCCCACGGATACCTCATCCTGCGTCCGCAGCAGCAGGTCTTCCGCTTCCGCAAGCCGCTGACTTTCCAAGAGGTGAACGCCGTCGCCTACCACGCGGACGGCAAGGAACTGCTCAACCGCCTCCAGGTTCGCACCATGGTGGACAACATCGAGCTGCCGCCCAATGACGGGCTGGTGACGGCCTGCTCCATGTTCCTGCATCGGCATTATGTGGTGCTCCAGAACCTGGACGACTCACTCGGCTTTCACCTCCAGGCCACGGTGCTGGACCCGGTCTCCACCCGCGGCACCAACATCTATCTGGAGTTCATCAACCGCTCCGATCAACTCATCGTCAATCCCACGGTCGCGGCCACCGTGCACGAGGCCGTGCATTCGGAGCCGGAGCGCCACTATTGGCACGGCGGACCCAAGCCGCTGCCGGCTGCCGCGGAGCCGGAGTACCGATCACTCTCGCAGGTCTTCGACCGGCTGGAGGGCTCGCCATTGTTGGTGCCGGGCTGCCACCGCCTGATGGCCGCGACCACCGACCCCGCCGCCCTGTTCGCGGGCGGCATGCCGGAGTTGCTCTGCGGCCGGTCGGATAACCCGGGGAACCCGCGGGTGCAGCCGGATCCCCAAAGCGACGCCGACCCATCGTCCGTGCTCGATGAGCCGATCGACTGTGCCGGAACCGGGCCGCTCGCCGACCTGCCGGACGGTGCCGGAGCGACCCTGCTGCTCGGCTACTTCCCCAACCTGATCGAACACACCGAGATTTGCGCCGCCGCGCTGCGCCGCCAGATCGCGCGCATCGTCTTCCGCCGCGCCTCCTTCGAGCACGGAGTCTTCCTGTCCGACCGTGACCACGGGCGCCTGGCGGACTATGAGGGCCTGGGTGTCGAGGTCTACTGGTGCAACGAGGCCCGCGGCCATGTGGTGCGGCATGTCTTCCGCGGTCTGCGCGGCTACTTCACCGCGCCGGACATGGTGGACCGCTTCCGCTCCACCCTGGTGTTCGCCATCTATGGCTCGATCAAGCCGCTGAGTGAACCCGAGATCGCCTGCACCGAGCGGCTGATCACCAACCTGCGGGGACTCTTCGGCAGCGACATCGGCATTCTCACCGGCGGCGGACCCGGGTCCATGCAGCAGGTCACCGCCACCGCCCACCGACTCGGCCTGATGGTCGGTTCCAGCTTCATCGAGACCATGGATCAGGAGACCAACAAGAGTGCCGATTTCTACCAGACCTTCCAGGCGCGCAGCCGCCAGTCGCGACAACGCTGGTTCGAGATCGCAAGCTTCCATCTCTTTCTGATCGGCGGTGTCGGCACCCTGGAAGAGATCGGACTGACACTCACCGACATGAAGCTCGGGGTCATCGAATCCAGTCCCATCGTCTTCCTGGACAGTTCGGGCGGGGACTTCTACTGGCAGGGACTCAAAGACCAGTTCACGCGCATGGCACGCGCGGGGCGGATGCCGACGTCATTGCTGGACAACATCCTGATGACCGCCGATCCGGATGAGGTGCCGCGGTTCTACAAGAAGGCGCTGCGGTTGGGATAAGTAGGCATCGATCAAGATTCCGGCCACTTGGGCTCGCCGGGTGCGTAGTCAGGCCATCCTGGCCTGACACCGTCAGGGCTGGAAGCGCTGCACCGCAGCGCTCGGGGGCTTCAGCACTTGGGCTCGCCAGGTGCGTAGTCAGGCCATCCTGGCCTGACACCGTCAGGGCTGGAAGCGCTGCACCGCAGCGCTGTCGGGGGCTTCAGCACTTGGGCTCTCCAGGTGCGTAGTCAGGCCATCCTGGCCTGACACCGTCAGGGCTGGAAGCCCTGACTACGCACGCCGCTGGCCGGGATTACGATCAAGGCCGATTGTTGCGACGCTCGCAAAACGCGGACGGCGAAACGACGCGGTACGAGAGAATCCTCGCGGGACTCATAATTCTAATTTTTTCTTCTTTGTGTCTTCGTGTCTCTGTGAGAGGATTTCTTCTCTTTCTCTTTCTCCTGTGCCGCAGAAGACGAAAGACGATGCTCTCACGGAGACACAAAGACACGAAGAAGAGAAAGAAGAATATCAGTAATAACTTACATTCGCGTGTTCTGAAACCTGCCAGGCAACCGACCGGAACCAAGGTCACGGCCCGCTTGCTGGGCCTGGCACGGCCAAATCTTTACGACGCGCCTCTGTACCTGCAACGAGTGCATGTCTTACACTCCCAGTAAAGGCGATTCCGACTGCGCAGGTGGATATAGGGGATGTAGGTGCGACTTAAGTCGCACCTACAATTGCCCCTACACATCGGTAGATCCTGTCCCGGAAATCACCTCAGGCGTCTCCTGGCTGCCAAAGCCCGCGAAACCCAATAACAAGAACGCCGCCTGCCGCGGGTGCCAGACCCGAGGTCCAAGGCGCGAACACCACCAACCAGAGGAACCGCAAGCAGATGCAAGTCACACGTCGGACCTTCCTGAAGGTCTGCGCCACCGGGGTGGGCACCTCCAGCCTGACCCTGTTGGGCTTTGCGCCCGACACCGCGCTCGCGGAGATGCGCAGCTTCAAACTGGCGCGGGCCACCGAGACCCGCAACACCTGCCCCTACTGCTCGGTCGGCTGCGGCATCCTGATGTACGGTCTGGGCGCCGGGGCCAAGAATGTGCACGGGCGCATCTTCCATATCGAGGGCGACCCGGATCACCCCGTCAATCGCGGCACCCTGTGCCCCAAGGGCGCGGGACTCCTGGACTTCATCCACAGCGACACGCGCCTGACGCAACCCGAGTACCGGGCACCCGGCAGCCGCGAGTGGCAGCCCATCGCCTGGGATGACGCCTTCACGCGAATCGCCGCGCTCATGAAGGCCGACCGCGACGCCAACTTCGAGGCCATCAATAAGGACGGCGCGACCGTCAACCGGTGGAACAGCACCGGCTTCCTGGCCGCCTCCGCCTCCAGTAATGAAACCGGCTACCTGACCCACAAGGTCGTGCGCAGCCTGGGGATGCTCGCATTCGATAATCAAGCGCGCGTTTGACACGGCCCGACGGTGGCAAGTCTTGCCCCGACGTTCGGCCGCGGCGCCATGACCAATCATTGGGTCGATATCAAGAATACCGACCTTGTTCTCATCATGGGCGGCAATGCCGCCGAGGCCCATCCCTGCGGCTTCAAATGGGTGACCGAGGCCAAGGCCCATCGCAAGGCCCGGCTGATCGTCGTCGACCCGCGTTTTACCCGCTCCGCGGCGGTGGCGGACTATTACGCCCCGATCCGTGCCGGGTCCGACATCGCCTTCCTGGGCGGGCTCATCAACTATCTGCTGAGCAACGACAAGATCCATCATCAGTATGTCCGGGACTATACGGACATGAGCTATCTGGTGAAGGATGAATTCACCTTCACGGACGGCATCTTCTCGGGCTATGACCCGGACAAGCGCAAATACGACAAGGCCACCTGGGGTTACCAGATGGGCGAGGACGGCTACGTCAAGACCGATCCCAGCCTGCAGGACCCGCGCTGTGTCTATCAGTTGCTGAGGGCCCATTACGCCCGCTATACGCCTGAACTGGTAGAGCGGATCTGCGGCACGCCGCAGGATGCCTTCCTCAAGGTGGCCGACATGATCGCCGGGACCGCGGCCCCCGATCGGACCATGACCGTCATGTACGCCCTGGGCTGGACCCAACATTCTCAGGGCTCGCAGATGATCCGCACCGGGGCCATGGTGCAATTGCTGCTCGGCAACATCGGTGTGGCCGGCGGCGGGATGAATGCCTTGCGCGGTCATTCCAATATCCAGGGGCTCACGGATCTCGGGCTGCTGTCCAATCTGTTGCCCGGCTATATGACATTGCCGGGTGAAGCCGAGACGGACTTCCAGGCGTATCTGACCAAACGCTCACCCAAGCCCCTGCGGCCAGGACAATTGAGCTACTGGCAGAACTATCCCAAGTTTTTCGTGAGCACCATGAAAGCCTGGTATGGCGATGCCGCGACACCGGAGAACAACTGGTGTTACGACTGGCTGCCAAAGCTCGATAAGACCCACGACATCCTGCAAGTGTTCGAGGACATGAACAACGGCAAGATGAACGGGTACTTCTGCCAGGGCTTCAACCCGCTGGCCTCGGCGCCGTGCAAGATCAAACTGTCCGGAGCGCTGGCCAAACTCAAGTATCTGGTGGTGATCGACCCGCTGGCGACCGAGACCTCGGAATTCTGGCAGAACCACGGCGAGTTCAATGACGTGGACCCGACGCAGATCCAGACCGAAGTCTTCCGGTTGCCCTCCAGTTGCTTCGCGGAGGAGGACGGTTCACTGGTCAACTCCTCGCGCTGGCTGCAATGGCACTGGAAGGGTGCTGAGCCACCCGGTGAAGCATTGAACGACCAGGAAATCATTGCCGGAATCTTTCTCAAGCTGAAAGCGCTGTACAAGAAAGACGGCGGCGCCTTTCCGGACCCGATCCTGAACCTGACCTGGAAGCACAAGCAGCCCACCCATCCGGCACCGGACGAACTGGCGAAAGAGTTCTCCGGCCGGGCGCTCAAGGACGTGACGGACCCGAAGGACCCGGCCAAGGTGCTGGTGAAGGCCGGTGAGCAGCTCAACGGCTTCGCCGAGTTGCGCGACGACGGCTCCACCGCCTGCGGCTGCTGGATCTTCGCCGGCGCCTGGTCCGAGAAGGGCAACCTGATGGCCCGCCGCGACAACGCGGACCCGTACGGCATCGGTCAGAACCTCAACTGGTCCTTTGCGTGGCCGGCCAATCGGCGCGTGCTCTACAACCGCGCGTCCTGCGATGCGGATGGCGCGCCCTTCGATCCCAGCCGCAAATTGGTGGGCTGGGATGCGGCGGCCGGCAAGTGGACGGGCTCGGACATCCCGGACTTCAAGCCCGACAGCGCTCCGGCGGACGGCATGGGGCCGTTCATCATGAATCCGGAGGGTGTGGCCCGCTTCTTTGCGCGGGACATGATGGCGGAAGGTCCCTTCCCGGAACATTACGAGCCCATGGAGTCACCGCTCGCCAACAACCCCATGCATCCGGATAACCCGCTCGCCCGGGCCAATCCGGCGGCACGGGTGTTCAAAGGCGACTGGGAGAGCTTCGGCAGCGCGGCTGAGTTCCCCTATGTGGCGACCACCTACCGGCTGACCGAGCACTTCCATACCTGGAGCAAGCATGTCCGCCTCAATGCCATCGTGCAGCCGGAGCAGTTCGTTGAGATCGGCGAGGAATTGGCGGCGGCCAAGGGCATTACCGCGGGAGACCATGTGCGGGTGCGTTCCAAACGCGGCTTCATCGTCGCCGTGGCGGTGGTCACCAAGCGCCTCAAGACGCTGACCATCGATGGCCGGTCGGTGCATACGGTGGGCATCCCCATCCATTGGGGCTTCAAGGGGGTGGCCAGGAATGGCTATATCACCAACACCCTGACGCCCTTCGTGGGCGATGCCAATACCCAGACGCCGGAGTTCAAGGCCTTCCTGGTGGACATCGAAAAGCTCCCGACCCGACTCCAGGCGAAGGCGTGAGGAGGCGACCATGGCATTGCAATCACTCGATATCACGGCCCGTTCCGCCACCACCACGCCCACGCCCTCGGCCCGTCAGGGGTTCGAGGTCGCCAAGCTCATCGACATCTCAAAATGCATCGGCTGCAAGGCCTGCCAGGTCGCCTGCATGGAGTGGAACGACCTGCGTGATGAGGTGGGGTTCAACCATGGCGTCTATGACAACCCAATGGACCTCACGGATCAATCCTGGACCGTCATGCGCTTCTCTGAGGTGGAGCCGAACGGCCACCTGGAATGGCTGATCCGCAAAGACGGCTGTATGCACTGCGCGGACCCCGGCTGTCTCAAGGCGTGCCCGGCCCCCGGCGCCATTGTCAAGTACGGCAATGGCATCGTGGATTTCAATCAGGAGAACTGCATCGGCTGCGGCTACTGCATCACCGGTTGTCCCTTCAATATCCCGCGGATCGCTCAGAAGGACGGTAAGGCGTATAAGTGCACCCTGTGCTCGGATCGGGTGGCGGTGGGCCTGGAACCGGCCTGTGTCAAGACCTGCCCCACCGGCGCCATCACCTACGGCGCCAAGGACGACATGGTGCAGCACGCGGCCATCCGGGTGCGTGACCTCAATGAACGCGGGTTCGCGCAGGCCGGACTCTATGATCCACCGGGGGTGGGCGGGACCCATGTGATGTATGTGCTCCAGCACGCGGACCAGCCCGGACTCTATTCCAACCTGCCGGAGGACCCGCAAATCGACCCCTTGGTCAGTGTCTGGAAGGGCATCACCAAGCCCTTGGCCATCGCCGCCTTCGCGGCGGTGAGTCTGGCCGGACTCTTCCACTACATCACCAAAGGTCCCAATGAGGTCTCCAAAGAGACCGAGAAGGAGGTCGAATAATGCAACGCGATCCGCGCGATCTGATCCGTTACACCCCGAGCGAGCGCCTGAACCACTGGATTGTCGGTATCAGCTTCATTCTGCTTGGGCTCTCGGGGCTGGCCCTGTTTCATCCGGCCTTCTGGCCCTTCACCCTGCTGTTCGGCGGAGGGACCTGGACGCGCATCATTCACCCCTATCTGGGGGTGCTGATGGCGCTGGCCTATGTGGTGATGCTGATCCGCTTCACCCGTCTCAACCTCATGACCGCGGCCGATTGGCAATGGCTCAAGCGCATCCGTGAGATGGTGGACGGAGACGACCACAACATGCCCGAGCAGGGCAAGTACAACGGCGGTCAGAAGATCCTCTTCTGGCTGCTCTTCTGGTGCATGCTCCTGCTCATCCTCTCCGGCATCCCCTTGTGGCGCGTCTGGTTCAGCTTCCCGGTGGAATGGGTGCGG
>Ga0247840_10004407_pt1 | contig 22304 bp, 18 predicted proteins | sample LaCruzMarch2015__FD_192404 | JGI IMG/M metagenome (GOLD analysis project Ga0247840, IMG submission 192404) | Freshwater microbial communities from meromictic Lake La Cruz, Castile-La Mancha, Spain - LaCruzMarch2015_17m | ecosystem: Environmental > Aquatic > Freshwater > Lake | place: Spain... | reverse complement strand
TGGACACCCACTGGAAGGACCACCTGGCCGCCATGGACTACCTGCGCCAGGGCATCCACCTGCGCGGCTACGCCCAGAAGAACCCCAAGCAGGAGTACAAGCGCGAGGCCTTCGAGATGTTCTCGGCCATGCTCGACGACATCAAGCACGACGTCGTCGGCACCCTGTGCAAGCGCCAGGTGCAGGCCGTCGAGCGGCTGCCGGAGTTGGCGTCGCACGCGCCGCCGGCCCGGGAGTTCGAGTTCAGGCACGAGGAGTTCCGGGGCTTCAACGCCGCCGACGATGAGGACGCCCCCGCGGACGGGGACGCGCCCGGGGCCGAGGCCCACCAGCCCTTCGTGCGGGACGCCCGCAAGGTCGGCCGCAACGAGCCCTGTCCCTGCGGCTCCGGCAAGAAGTTCAAGCAATGCCATGGCCGGGCCGCCTGAGGTTCAGCCATGACCGAACAGCCCGAACTGCACTTCCTGCCGGTCGGCGGCGTGCGCCTGGCCGTGGGCGCGGCCGGCATCCGCTACCGCGACCGCAACGACCTGGTGCTCGTGGAACTGGCCGCGGGGACCGACTGCGCGGCCGTCTTTACCCGTAACGCCTTCTGCGCCGCCCCGGTCACCCTGGCCCGCACCCACTTGGGCGCGGGCGGCGCGCGCTGGTGGCTGATCAATGCCGGCAACGCCAACGCCGGCACCGGCGCCCGCGGCCTGCTGGACGCCGCCGCGAGCTGCCAGGCGATCGCCGAATTGACCGGTGACCCGGCGGGGAGCGTCCTGCCCTTCTCCACCGGCGTCATCGGCGAGCACCTGCCGGTGGAGCGCATCGCCGCCGCCCTGCCCCGGCTCCTGGGCCAACTCGCCGCGACCCACTGGCCGGAGGCCGCCCGCGCCATCATGACCACGGACCGGGTGCCCAAGCTCGTCTCCCGCCAGTTCGCGTGCGGCGGGCGCACCGCCACCCTCACCGGCATGGCCAAGGGCGCCGGCATGATCTGCCCCGACATGGCCACCATGCTCGGCTTCCTGGCCACCGATGCGGCCGTGGCACCCGGCTTCCTCACCGCCTGTCTGCACGCCGCGGTGGAGCGCTCCTTCAACGCCATCACCGTGGACGGTGACACCTCCACCAACGACGCCTGCGTCCTGGCCGCTACCGGCACCCTGGGCAACGACCCCATCGCCGCCGCCGTGAGCCCCGACTATGCCGCCTTCCAGGCCGCCCTCGACGCCGTCTGCATCGAGCTGGCCACCGCCATCGTGCGCGACGCCGAGGGCGCCACCAAGCTGGTGACGGTCCGCATCGAGGGCGCCGCGAGCCACGCCGAGGCGCGCCAGGTCGCCTACACCATCGCCCACTCCCCGCTGGTGAAGACCGCGCTCTTCGCCTCCGACCCCAACTGGGGCCGCATCCTCGCCGCCGTCGGGCGCGCCGGCATCGCGGATCTCGCCATCGCAGGGGTCCGGGTCTGGCTCGGCGAGGTGCTCATCGTCGATGGCGGCGGGCGTGCGCCCACCTATACCGAGGCCGCCGGCGCCGCCGTCATGCGCGCGCCCGAGATCCTGATCCGCGTCGCCCTGGGCCGCGGCGAGTCCGCCGCCGAGATTCTCACCTGTGACCTCTCCTACGACTATGTGCGGATCAATGCGGAGTACCGGTCTTAGGCGTGCGTGCTGACAGGGACCCCGGAAGAAAATTTGTCCGCAAATGAACGCAAATGAACGCAAATGGGAGACGGGGCGGGAGCGAGTCTCCGGCTGCGGGAATCCAAGTCGGAAAAGGCTGCGCCCAGGCCCCCCCAGCAAGTCTTTATTTGCGTTCATTTGCGTTCATTTGCGGACAATAATTCTTCACTAGGACCACGCAGTGCCGATGCCCAGGAAGCAGATCCACGTCATGGCCGGTGCCCTCCAGGACGACCAGGGCCGGGTCCTGGTTACCCGCCGCCCCGACCAGGCCCACCAGGGCGGACTCTGGGAGTTCCCGGGCGGAAAACTGGAGCCCGGCGAGACCCCCGAACAGGGTCTGGCCCGCGAACTGGATGAGGAGCTCGGCATCCGGGTCTACACCAGCCGCCCCCTGATCCGCGTCCACCACGACTACGGCGACCGGCACATCCTGCTGGATGTACATCGCATCGGCGCCCACGCCGGCGTCCCCCAAGGGCGGGAGGGGCAGCCGCTGGCCTGGCTGCACCCGGACGCCATGGACCCGACCCGGTTCCCCGCCGCCGACCGCCCCATCATCACGGCCCTGCGCCTGCCCCAACTGCTGCTCATCACCGGCCCCGACCCGCGGGACCCAGCAACGCTGCTGGCACGCCTTGAGCAGGCGATCCGCGGCGGCGTCCGGCTGGTGCAACTGCGGGCCCATGACATCGACGACGCCGCCTACCGCGACCTGGCCGCACGCGCCTATGCGCTCTGCGCCGCCAACGGCGCCCGCCTCCTGCTCAACCGCGACCCCGCGGGCATCGCCGACAGCCCCCGCCACGGACTGCACCTGAGCGCCCGGCGTCTGACCGCCCTGAGCGAGCGCCCCGGCCAACCCGGCGAACTGGTCGGCGCCTCCTGCCACGACGCCGCGGACCTCAGCCGCGCCGCCGCCCTGGGACTCGACTACGCCCTGCTCTCCCCGGTCAAGCCCACCGCCACCCACCCCGAGGCCCACCCGCTGGGCTGGTCGCGCTTCGCCGCCCTGGTAGACCCGATCCCGCTGCCGGTCTACGCCCTGGGGGGTCTCGCCCCCACCGACCTGTCCGACGCCATCCGCCACGGCGCCCAGGGGATCGCCGCCATTCGGGGGCTGTGGCCGGATTAGGAACGTTACTTGACCTGGAAGGAGCCGAATCTCAGCCGCCAGGCTCGCCCGCGGGGACCTACGCGGGGACCTAGTACCCGGTTTCAGCTTATCTTGCGTATCGACCCCAACGGGGTCGAACATACCAGCCCAGGGCAACGCGCCGCGGGTCGAAGGGAGTCAGTGCGGCCCGCCTGCCGCCTTGCGCGGCCCCCGTCCCGCCAGCGTGGCGACCCCGAGGGTGCAGGCCCTGGTGATCAGTATCCCCGGGAGCGCGATCAGCAAGACCTGTTTGACCAGGAACCAATCGACGAACGCGAGCGGCAGATAGCCGGGTAGCGAGAACCGGACCAGGACATACAGGGCGATCAAGACGATGAGCACATGGTCGAGTGCCAGCATGAGCACTAAAGGGAAGAGGCCGAAACCGGCGGTGAGCGTGACGAAGAGCCCGGTGACGCCCAGGCCCAGCCCCATGCCGGCCAGCGCAACGAGTCTGCGGCCCTGGTACCAGTGGTACCAAGGGCTCTTAAGGTTGGCAAGAAAAGAAGCAATGTATTTCAAATGCATGTAGTCGCTTGGCGGCAGACAAGACGTGTAGATCGGGTTCCAGGGACGGCCTCGGGACGCAACCATCTGCACTTGACCTCGGCCACCGCCTGCTTGCAGACCAAGGCCCGGCCCCGAGCGTCGGTTGGCCGGTACTACTCCTTCTCGAACCCCTGACTCGTGAACTTCAGCGTCCGGCAGTTCTCGGTCACCGTGCGCACCAGATGGTCCGAGGCGCCGGCCGGTATCTCGGCCTCGACCTCGATGGTCACCCGCACCCTGGTCCCGACCAGGCCGGTGAGGTGCGCGATGACCTCCTCGGCGATGCGACTCGCATCGCGGCCCACGCGGGTCGCATCGAGCACGGCCGTGCCGTGGAAGCGTTTGGACTTGGCCGCCACCGGAGGATCGACGATCGGGGGCACAACCGGCGGAATCGGTGTCTTTTCACCATCGTCATCCTCCGTCACGATCTCAGGTCCCACAACGGGCGGAGTAACCACCCGCTCGGCATCCATCTGCCGACTCGCAATGTCCGGCTTCACCACCAGCCCCGGCGCCTGGGCATCGACCAGCGTCACCAGTTGTCCGGTGCGCAAGCCCTGGTAGCGGCCCGAGGTCGCGTCGAAGGCATCGGCGAAGCCGAAGCTGTCTTGCGCCCAGGTCAGCAGGTTCAGCCCATCGCCGATCGCATGGAGCAGGACGCTCGGGTCCTTGAGGCGCGACAGGTAGAGATAGCTTGCAAAGTCCTCGACGAGTTGCCTGATCTCCACATGACCGCCGCGCCAGAGGGGAACCTTATCCATCTCGAGCCTCAGTACCGTCCCGGCCAGCCCAACCAGCAGGTTGTCAGGACGCAGCCTCTTGCTTGCGCGCACTGCCAGCGCATCGGTGGTCCTGGACAACCGCAGTGCCTCCCAGGCTATGGCCGCCTGCGGCGTCGCCTGTCCTGGTACCAGCAGCCACTGATAGGTCTCCGGCAGCCGTGCCGTCACCGTGCCATCAGCGGCGGTGCGCTGGGTCTCGGCCTGGGTGACTTGGAAGGGCGACAGGTTCAGGTCCTTCTGCTCGGTCAGGATAGACACCCACGCCAGATACTTGCGGGCGGCCTCGTCCAGGTCCTGCAAGCGGGTCTTGTCCGCTGCCAGAAAGACCAGGGTGTTGCGATAGAGGCGGGGTTTGCTGCCCTTGGTCTCCAAGATCGCTTTGGCCGCCAACTCGGCCGGGCTGCCGGCCTCCTTGCTATACGGTTGGGAGATTCCAAGTACCACCAGACGCGCATCCAGGTCGTCCGCCACGTCCGCGCCGCTCTGGGGCATGGGGTGGATGCGGGCGAAGTCACCCATGCGCTGCAGGTCCTTGCGCAGGCGCTGCTCCAACTCATGCGCCACCTTGTCCGGCTCGCGCTTCAACTGCTCGGCGCGGTCCTCGGCCAGCTTGGTGACGGTCGGCTGGGTCGAGTACCAGTAGTGCGGCCCGTCCTGATAGAGATAGGTCGCGGCAGCGGCCATGCGGCGCAGGGCATCGCCGAACACGGCCGGGGATTCGCCGGGCATAACGCAGCCGAGCTTCACCCGCCGGTCCTCGATCCCTTTGTGCGCGGCGGCCGTGGTCGGCGCCGAGCCCAGGTAGATGGCGCGCGCCACCCGCCGGCAGGCCGAGAGCTTGCCCAGATTGGGCAACTCGCTGTCGAGCTTCAGCGGCAATGAATTCGGCCCGTCCACGTCCTTCTCGATTACCGGCACCCAGTTGTCCGAGAGATAGCGCCTCAACTCCGACTGCACGCGCGGATCATCGATCGAGACATTGGCGGGCAGGATCAGCGGATTGCGGTCTCCCTTCTCCCACAGGCTATGGATCACCGCCGCCATCAGCCGCAAGACGCCCCGCGTCCGCTGGAATTTCACCAGGGTCGACCAATCCGTATAGAGCCGGTCGAAGACCTCCGGGTGGATCGGATAGGCGGCCTTGATGCGGCCCTCGTAGTCCGACTCGCGGCACTCGGGCGGAAACTCCGCTTGCTGGCTGCGATAGAACTCGGCGAAGGCCCGCGCCACCACGTCCCGGTCCTTGAACTGGGACGGATCGGACAGCGGTTGGAACAGGCGCCGCCGGACGATCTCGAAGCCCTCCTCGGCGCTGGCGGGCCGCCAGGAGGACTCCACCCGCCCCACCACATTGCGCAAGCGGTCCAGGGCCTCGCGCCCGCGGGTGCCCCCGACCTCCACATCGTCCGCGTGCGACCGGCCCGAGGTATCCGAGGCCGGCAGGCTGATGACCAGCAGACAGTTCTTGGCCAGCTTGGCCGATTCGGTCAGCACCTGGGCGAAGGTGAATTGGGTCTCGAAGCCGCCCGCCGGCAGGTCGCTCTGATCGTGGAGTTGGCGCGCGTAGGCCACCCACTCGTCGATCAGGATCAGGCAGGGACCGTAGTCGTTGAACAACTCGCGCAGCACATCGCCGGGGCTGGTGGCCCGCGCGTCGTCGGCCTGCACCCGGGCGAAGGCCGGCTTACCGCCCAGTTGCCAGGCCAGTTCACCCCAGAGGGTGCGAACCACGGTGCCGTCGGGCTTGACGCTCGGGTTGCCGGGCGAAATCTTGTTGCCGACCAGGACGACGCGGCGGGCGGTCGGGACCTCAACGGCCCCGGCGGCTGCCATCACCGCGTCGATGCCGGCCAATTCGGTCGGCGCTATGCCGCAGAACAGGTGGTAGAGCGCCAGCATCGAGTGCGTCTTGCCGCCGCCGAAGTTGGTCTGCAACTGGATCACCGGGTCACCGCCGGCCCCGCCGCCGATCCCGATTGCCGACGGCGAGAGCCGCCGCAGGGCGCCCACCAGCATACCCTTGAGGCTCTCGGTAAGGTAGGTGCGGCGGAAAAACTCGACCGGGTCGCGGTACTCGGCCGTCCCCTCGCCCAGATGGACCTGCCACAGGTCCGCGGCGAACTCGGCCTGCTGGTACCGGCCGCTGGCCACGTCCTCGTGGGGCATCACCACCTCACGCCAGGGCTTGAGGTTCCCCGTCACGCCGCTCTCGATGGCCTGGCTGACCGACTTGCGCTTCTCCCCGCGCGCCTGCTCGTCGAAGCGCAGGCGCAGCAGTTCCATCTTCATCTTGTCCACTTCGTCCGACTCGGGGGCCGAGACGGCGGACAACAGCCGTTCCACGGAGTCCAGGGCGCGGTAGGCGTCGTCGCTGGAGAAGGGCTCCTGGTGCGCCCACCGGTTGCGCACACTGAGGATCTCGTTCACCAGGCTGCGTTCGGTCTTGCCGAGGATCTGGCGGAAGACCTCACCCCATTTGCGATCCATGATCACCAGCAGGGCGGCGACATCATGGAGCGACTCCTCCTTGCCGGTACCCAGGCGGGTATCGGACAGGACCTCCTTCGTCTCGCCGGCCCACGCGTCCCCGTAATGCGCCCTCAATTCGCGTTCGACGAAGGGGCCGAGGCCGGCCTTCAGCAATTCAAGCGACTTGCCGACGCGTTCGTGGTTGGTGCTGGCCATGCTATTCTCTATGGTGTCCTTGTGAGCGCCTTCACTTGAGCCAGCAGCGCGGGAATCTCCACGGATACCGCAACCCAGAGAATATCCGCGTCGATGTCGAAGTAAGCATGCACCAGGCGGTTGCGCATGCCAATGATAGCCTTCCAGGGAATGTCGGCTGAAGCGCTTCGCGTCTCATCCGACACCTTGTTGGCCGCCTCGCCGATGATCTCGACGGCGCGCACCAGCGCAAACAGCAGCATGCGATTGGTGTCCAGATCTGAACGGGTGCGGCCTGCAACGAACCCCAGCGCGTCCTCGGCCGCCTCGATCATGTGGCCAATACGGATGCGATCCTCATCCCGCATATTGCACCTCGGCCATGTGCACAACCTTATCACGGAAGAAATGCGAGAGATCCGCCGCCGTGCGTAGATCGACCTTCCGGCCGCCAAGCACCTCCGACAGCTCGATTTCCATACCGGCAACACCGAGCAAACCGGGGATGTGCTCCGGTTCAAATTCAACCAATAGATCGACGTCGCTATCGGCCCGCGCGGTCCCCTTCAACTGCGACCCAAACAGTGACAGACGGCGGATGTGGTGCCGTTTGCAAAAATCAGCCAAAGCGTCTTCGTTCAGATTCATAGCGAAGTGCATTGCATCCCCTCCCCACGAGCGGCGCCCGCAACATGACCTGGCTCCCACACGGCAGCAGGGGAGCAAGTCTCGACGCTCCAGCGTCTCGGGGCGGGACGGGGTTTGCAACCCCGTCCCGAACCTTTAGGGTCTGGCAGCGCCCCGCGGCCGGCGCGGAACGTCGAAACCGTTCCGGACGGCGCGAATGCCCCGTCTGGCATTGACTGGTCGTCGCGGGTAAGGGCCAGCAACGCCAGCGCGTGCTCAAGCGGCCAGGTCATACGCCTGCCCTCCCTGTGCCGCACGCCAGGCCAAGGTGTTGATCACCGTCTTCTGGCGCTCGAAGGTATCCGCGCTCATCACGACCACATCGGCGGGAATCAGACGCCGACCCAGCAGGGTGGCAAGGCGCGCCATCTCCGCGAAGCGGTCGGGCACCTCCGGTTCCACCACCAGCAAGTCGAGGTCGCTGTCTGCCCGCGCATCGCCGCGCGCCTGGGAGCCAAACACAATCAGCCGGGTGCCGGCCGGCACCGCCGGCTTGAGGCAGGCCAGTGCATCATCGATCAGACTCATCATCGACCTCCGTCGTCATCAAACAGGTCGCCGGTACCCGGAGTGGTGGCGCGCGGTGACGCCTGGGCCAACCGGGTGATTTCGGGCCAGCTCTGTACCAGGCCATTGTAGGCCATGGCCTCGATCGCGCGCTTCTTGCGCTCGCACAGGGTGTAGAGGCGGTAGCACAGTTCGCGGGCAGTCTCGGCCTGGCTTCCGAGCTTGGCGACCAGGACTGCCGCGGCGCCCTCGCCTTTGGCCTCCAGCACGCGGATCAGTTGGTGGACCATCTCCCAGACGGTCAGGCGCTTGTCGGTGGTCGGGTCCCAGTCAGCGGGCAGTTCGACGGGTTTCAGCAGGCGCACCTTGCCGGCCTTGGACACCAGGATACCCGCCTCGACCAGCCCGGCCACCGCGGTGTTCTTGGACTTGGAGAGTCGCTCAGCGACGCCGTAATCACCCTCGGCAAAGCCGGTCTGCTCGAACCAGGTCAAAGCCCAACGGCTGTCGGCGTCGAAGTCGCCCTCCTGCTCGGCCAGGGCCTCGTCCAGGGTCTGATTGATCAGGGCCAGCGCGGCGCGGACCGGGAGCGGATGGCCCTCGGCGTCGAGCACTTGGGCATAGCGGGTATAGACCGCCATGCCGGGGCCGATGGCGGCTTGGGCCAAATCGACCGGGGCGATGTTGCCCTTTTGCAAATGGGCCAGTGCGGCTGGCAATTCGGCCTTGAGTGCGGCGGTGAATTCGCGGCGGGTAGCGGCGGGGGCATCGGCGAGGCGCTGGCGGCAGACTAGGACGATGCTGGAGGCCAGGGCGTTGGAGTCGATACCCCTGGTCCGAGCCTCTCGTTCCGTGCGTATCGGCCATGTGCCGCTGATGGCGAATCCAGAACTGATTACGGCGTTAAGGAAGGTCTCCCAACCGGTGCTGGCGACGCCTTCGCTCCCGTCGCTCTCTGCCTGCTTGAATGCATAGTAAATGGTGACGGGGAAGGCTGGGTGCGTCTGTTCGGCAATGCGGTGCATGGCATTCGTCATACCTTTAACAAAAAACGCCTCTGCTCCGGCTTTGTCAGCGTGACGGTAGGCAAACGCTACTAGTTCGTCGACCTTGGGCACGGTGAGTGTTGCGAATAGTTCGGGGAAGACGGGTCTGAGCGAACGGCGGAGCCAGACATAGAAGAAGTCAGACAGGTCGGCATAGGGCACGTTGTCGTAGTAGGGAGGATCTGTCGAAACTGCTTTATTCGCACTAAAGCTCTGGGTCGCTGCATCAGACTGTCCTGCCAAACCAAGCGTACCTGTGGTGACCGAGTCAAGGAAGCGCACCCCCCCTTCTAGTGAAACGATAAAATCCCCGGCGGCACGAGCCAGCGGATTGACCTCAGCATAGTCCCACACCATTGGGAGGGCCTGACGTGCAAATGTGCTCTTCGCTTGGTCTCGAGTTGGACTCCACGCCACAAGAGAAGTGTTGTAATCCGTCGCTTTGTCTACAGCCAGACTAAGATAAACCCCCACCGCATCTGCGTATGACATTGCGCCAGATCCCGCTTTCCCTAAAGAATTCCCGTCGTCGGGTAGGCCAGCTTGGATGGCGTCATGCTCCGCCTTCGCGCGTGTTTCCGTTACAAGATCTGAGAAGATTGTCATCGCTACAAGCTGACGGTCTGTGAAGAGATGTTGCCACTCCTTTATGCCATAAATGCACGGCGTGAAGGCACGTGCGTCCTCGACGAATGCGCCCTCTGGTTTCCACTCCGGCTTTGCGTGTCGCGCCGCCGCCTCGTGCTCCCGCGTTGGTGTAAGATACACCCGCCCGCGATCACCTTCAGCAACGATGGCCATCAGTCGCGCACCCATACGCCCAGCCTTGGCTTCAGATTTGATATGGTCGGCATTGATCGGCGCGCCCGACATCAGACACTGGAAATTCGCCCCCCGTGAAAGCTTGGTTCCGCTCTTAGCCGTCGCCATCCGCTTCGCTTCTGTAGGTTGGCTTTCAGGCCGACCGGTCGGCCTGAAAGCCGACCTACAATGGACTGTGAATCGGTAACTGCCATCCTCGATTACCGGTTCGACCCATACTTGCTTATCCGCCTTGGTCGAGAACAGGAAACTAGATGCAAGTGGGACATCTATGTCAGCAAAAGCGGGATTGGGGCTCTTCACAGTACGCGCCCATAACCAAGCGATGACCGTAAGCTTCTGCCCAACATATTTCTTCAGGTCCGGCCGCGGATTGCCCGGGTCATCGACCGTCTCGGCAGTGACCTCAATCTTGGGATAAAGGTGGCCACTACGCCGCTCCGCCTCATCCCGCATCCACTGTCCGTAATAGCGTACGTCCTCGGCGAGCCCCTGCGCCCCCTTCCACTCCCGCTCAAACAACTTTCCCTGTTTCGGTCCAGATTTGCCGGCCCCCGCCCCATCAGGCCGCACCGGCGCCCGCCCGGCAAATCTGGAAGGGATCTCGATCATCGCCTTGTTGATCAGCACTGCCACCGGGTTGAGGTCGGACGCATAGCTCTCCAACCCCAACCGCTGTGCCTCCAGCGGCAACGACCCACCCCCGGCAAACGGATCATGAAAGGCCGGCAACTTGTAGCGATCGAACAACTCCTTGGCCCGCGGATGGTCGGCATTCTCGGCACAGGTGTACCGCCAACTCTGCCAAATCTCGTCGCGCGCCCGCTGCAATACCGTCTCGTTGGTGGTGTTCTCCCACAACACCAGGTCCTCGATGATGCGGAACAGCCGCTGCCGCTCCTTCTCCTGCGCCTTCGCGGTCTTGAAGAGGTCCGGATGCGCCGATGGGTCATCGACCATCTGCGCGAAGATCACCGCCCGCGCCGCCGCCAGCGGCCGGCGCGCCCACCACAGGTGCAACGTCGATGGATGCCCATGGCGGATGGACTTCTCCCGCGCGCTGGCCTTGTTGATCGCCTCCAGCGGCAGGGCGACCTCGATAAGCTTTTTCTTAGGCGTCATGCTTTCCGTCGATCATCTTTGGTCATTCATAGGCGGCCATCCCGACCTTGCCGGGCAGCGAGGTCTCAATGGTTCGCAGCGCGATCTTCGGCATCCAACCGGTCGAGGATGGCCAGCGCCTGGTGCACATTGCCGGTTGCCGCCAAGGCCCGAAAGTGGTTTTCGGTGTCCCAGGCGGACAGGGCCTGGGCGCTTAGTTCCTCCACCAGCTTGTTCATGCTCAGTCCCCGGCTGCGCGCGAGTGCCTTGAGGCGTTCGGCGGTGTCGTCCGGTAAACGAATGGTCAGGGTGCTCATGGATAGTCCTCAAGGATCTCTGCCGGCGTGCACACTCGCAGATGACCGAGCTGTAATTCGCCGCCGCGCAAATCGCGTACGTTGTGGGTGACGATGGCAACGGCACCGCCGGCCAGCGCCAACTCAATCAGATGGTTGTCGGCCTCATCGGGTAAATTGGGACGCCAACCGTAGTAGACCCTGATCCATCGTCCCTGACGGGCCAAGGCCGCCAACATCTGCAGGCGCTCGTCGGGGGTCGTTGCCGTTCCCCAGACCGGTCGAGCCAGCAGATCCTGGTATTCAAACCAGAGCGCGTTACCGAACAAGGGCTGTAAGCGGCCCTCAAGCGCCCGCCGCAAGACCCGACGCGACGCACCTCCGGCAGACCGGAGTCCAGCAACAAAGACATTGGTGTCGATGACGACGGGGATCATCGTGATAGCGTATGCGCTGTCAGCGATCCGCGCAAGGGCTGGGCAGCGTGACCTGTGCCCGGCATCTTGCTCGCGTCATCGTCCGCGGAGAAATAGACGGCGTCCTCAAGCCAACCAGTGGCGTGGAGCTTTGCAAGGTCCTGCTGCGCGATGAGATCGGCCGCACCTGGAATATCCAGTATGCGAACGATTCGCCCCTCATTGCTGCCGGGCAGGCGATAGACGAGCGAGGCGTGTTCCAGGGACTTACGATCGAGCAACGCAAGCAACTCCGGGGAATGGGTGGTGGCGACCATCTGCACGGTGCCGCGCTCGGCCTGACGCTCGATCAGGCCCAGGAGCAGGTGGAGGCGCGCCGGATGGATGCCGTTATCCAACTCCTCAAAGAAATAGAAACGGGACGACTCCGGACCGAGCAGGGCGGCGATCATGGCGAGAAAGCGCAAGGTGCCGTCGGATGCGCTATACGCGGAGATGTGCCCACCGCCCTTCTCGATGAGGCTGACCAGGATGCGGCCTTGTTGATCGGCTGGAAACTCGAAGTCCGTGGCGTCCATCGGCGTCAGTTCGGCGATCCAGGAGGCCAGTGCCGCCTTTAGGTCGGGCTTGGTACAGATACTCTGCAAGACGGATGAGAGGTTCTCACCCTTGTCGCCCAGGACGGTCTGACCCGGTAGCGAAGGGCGACGCAGGGCGTCCGGGTCGAGGTCGAGAAAGCGCATGGATGACAATTCTGCAAGGGCAAGCTTGGCGTAGTTTCTTGCGTCCTTGGCCAATGTATTGTCTGCGACCTGCGGTAGGGCGGGCCTTGAGCTCAAGCAGTTGAGCTTCTTGCCATAGGGGCCGCGCTGGCTTGACCCCTTCATCAACCGTACCGGCAGGTGGTCTGCATCAGGGTCTGCGGCCGACAAAGGATCGTCGGGTGGATGCGAGTCGAAGACTGTACCGAAACGAAATGTCAGCCGCTCACGGATCACCTTAGAAGGTTTGCCATTATCTCCAACCTCAACACTAATTGAATAAGTGCCGGCCACTTCAATCGGATGCAGACTGCGTGACCAATCTACTACTTCCATGTCGGGGTCGCGAACCTTAAAGTCGACTTCCAATAAGAAAGCGGTTACCCCCGCGAAGGTCGCCTCGCGGGTCCCACCCCGAATTCCGCGCCACTGCAAGACCCCGCCCTCGCCCCATTTCTCGCCGATAATTTCTGCCAAGGAATAGCCACGCGCAACGCCGTGGAGGAAGCGAAAGGCATCGCGTACGTTGCTCTTGCCGGCCGCGTTGGTGCCGACCAACAGGGTCAGGGGTCCCAGCGCGAGGGTGGCGTCGCGGAAGTTCTTAAAGCCCTGCAGGCGCAGCGTTGTCAGCATGTCGGAATCGATCCGGTCACCGTCGAATTAGGGGGCCCCTCGGGGCATGGGGGAGCTCAGCCCGGTGCTTGCGCCCGCGCGAGCAGCTCGCTGAACCCGTAGTTTACGCTGGTCACGCCAAAATCCGGCTCCCGCTGGAAGGGTCGGCGCAGGTAGTGGACCCGGTGCGCGTCCGCGTCCAGGAACTCGACGATAGCGAGGATGAAGTCGTCCGGCTTGTTGAGCGAGTAGAGAATCTCGTTGCGTGTCACGGTGATGGTCGCCACGCCCGAGACGCGACCCTTGACCTCGATGAAGCGCAGCTTGCCGGTGCCGGGGACGCGGCTCTCGATGTCGTAGCCGAGCTTGTCGAACTCCCGGTCGGTGGGGTCGAAGCCGAGGCCGCGTTCGATGTCCATCACGACGGCGCGGGCTCGGGCGGCGCTCGGCTGGGTGTCAATCGAAACAGTCGTCAATAGGGCAGGTCGACCAGCCATGGCCTGCATCAGTCCCATCGGCACGATGAGGGAGCCGCCCAGCACCACCGGCGGCAGGGGCGAGAGTTGGGCTTCGAGCTTCAGGTCTTCCAGCCGCTTTTGCAGCCGCCCCTGGAGGAGGTCGGCACGCTTGCGCGCCTCGCCGGAGTTGAGCCGGGCGTTGGGCTTACCGGCCGCCTCTTGGAGCTTCAACTCCTCGGCGCGGTGGTCCCAGTAGGTGATCTCCTTGGTGAGGCGATCCTTGACCGCCGCCTCGGTCCTGGCGATGCGGTCCAGCTTGCGGCCCTTGACCTCGGCAAGGTGCTCCGGCACGACCTGAGAGATGGCGTACCCCTGCGCCCGTCGCTCCAACTGGCGGTCGATCCACTGGCACTCGGGCCGGTCGAGGATGACAGCGACGCCGGGTTCGCCCGCCGCCAGTGGGCGGTAGTCGAGATAGGGCGCGTACTGGACGTGGCGGGTGGTGCCGTCGGCATCCTGCTCGACATAGAGCATCCGCTTGGAGACCACCCGGCGCTCGCCCGCGCGGGTCAGTCCGGCGTCCTGGATAGCGTGCTCCAGATAGAACAGTACCCGCGGTTGCAGGCCCGGATCGCGCTCGTCCACCAGGACGGTACCGCGCTTCAACAAGTCGCGGTTACGCTCCAGGGTGAGGTCGATGACGGCATCGAGCAGCGGATGGCCGGGGCAGACGAAGGCAGCGAGCGGCTGGCCCTGGGGCGCGACCAGGGTCTTGTCGAAGGCGATGCGCTCGTAGCGCGGCAGCACGGGCTCGCCGATGCCGATGAGGCGGTCGCGGTGGCGCACCGGGGCCGGGACATGACTGATCTCGTAGCGGCGGGGCTCGCGCTGTTTGGCGGCGCCGCCGAGCCGCTTGAAGGCTTCATGGAAGAAGGACTCGATGTAGTGGGGTTGCAGCCGTCGCGCGTCGGCACGCTCCATGTCTTCGCGGATGCGCTGGACGCGGCTTAAGTCCATGGCGTCGTGGGCCAGGACGCGCTCTTCGATCAGATCTTGCAGGTGGCCGCGGTCCAGGGTGGTGTCGAGTACCGTGGTGAGGAAGGCTTTGACCTCGGGCCTTTCGCCGTGGCGGATGGCCTCGATCAACAGCTCGCGCAGTGACTTGCCCTCGAACTGGAGCTTGCCGAGCACGTCGAAGACCTGGCCGCCCAGGGCCTGGCGTGCCTGTTCGAGCTTTTCCAAGAGCTTGCGGTAGACATCGCCCTCGCGGGTTTCCTCGGCGACCAGGTTCCACAGGTGGCAGACCTCGGTCTGGCCGATGCGGTGGATGCGCCCGAAGCGCTGCTCCAGCCGGTTGGGGTTCCAGGGCAGGTCGTAGTTGACCATCAGGTGGGCGCGCTGGAGGTTGATGCCCTCGCCCGCGGCGTCGGTGGCCAGCAGGACCTGTACCTCGGGGTCGTGCTTGAAGGACTCCTGGACCTTCAGGCGCGCCTCCCGGCCGATGCCGCCGTGGATGATGACCACGGCGTCCTTGCGCCCAAGCAAGGTGGTGATCCGGCCCTCCAGGTAGTTCAGTGTGTCGCGGTGCTCGGTGAAGATGACCAGCTTCTGGTGCGGCGAAGGCGTGGGCGGCGGGATGGCTCCCGCCCCATAGGGAGTCTGAGATTCCTCGACCCGGTGACCGAGCGAGGCCGGGGTGAAGATTTCGCCGAGCAGGCTTGCCAGTTCACACCACTTGGTGTCGGTGCCGCTGCGGCGCACCGCCAGGGCCTGGGCTTCGAGCCGGCGGAGGGTGTCGATCTCGATGCGCAGCTCGGCCATCGAGCGCGCCGCGGTGGCCTGATCGAGGATCGCCTCCTCGGCGGCCTCGACCTCGTTGTCGGGCGCCTCGTCCAGATCGTCTACGTCGTCACTGTCCAGTGCAGGCAGTGAGGGCGCGAAGATGGGCGCGGCCTGACCACTGCGGTGGAGCACTTCAAGCTCACGCAGACGGCTTTCCAGCCGTTCGCGGCGACGGCGCAGGGATTGGTAGATGGCCTCGGGTGAGGAGGCAAGGCGCCGTTGCAGGATGGTCAGGGCGAAGCCGACGGTGCCGGCGCGCCTGTCGTTCTCCAGGGCTTCGGCACGGTTGAACTCCTCGCGGACATACTCGGTGACGCTCTGGTAGAGCGCGGCCTCGGGGTCCGAGAGCTGGTAGGGCACGGTGTAGGCGATGCGCTCGGGAAAGAGCGGCGTGCCGTCGAACTTGAGCAGGCGCTCCTTGACCATGCGGCGCATCAGGTCGGAGCAATCGGCGGTATGCACGCCGTCGCGGAAGCGGCCCTCGAAGCGATCCCCATCCAGGAGTGCCATGAAGAGCTGGAAGTCCGCCTCCTTCCCGTTGTGCGGCGTGGCCGACATCAGGAGAAAATGCCGGGTCAGGGTCGAGAGGAGCTGCCCGAGTTTGTACCGCTTGGTGTATTTGACCTCGCCGCCGAACACCGTGGCGGACATTTTGTGGGCCTCATCGCAGACCACCAGGTCCCAGCGGCAGTCGGGGGTCTGGAGTTTCTGCTGCACATCCTCATTGCGCGAGAGCTTGTCCAGGCGCGCGATGACCAGGTTGGTCTCCAGGAACCAGTTGCCGGTGCGCGCCGCCTCCAGCTTGTCGTTGGTGAGGATCTCGAAGGGCAGGTGGAAGCGCCGGTACAGCTCGTCCTGCCACTGCTCGGCCAGGCTGCCGGGACAGACGATCAGGCAGCGTTGCAGGTCGCCGCGGGCGACCAGTTCCTTGATGAGCAGGCCCGCCATGATGGTCTTGCCGGCGCCGGGGTCGTCGGCCAGCAGGAAGCGCAGCGGCTGGCGCGGCAGCATGGCCTCGTAGACGGCGGTGATCTGGTGCGGGAGCGGATCGACCATGGAGGTGTGCACCGCCAGCACCGGGTCGAACAGGTGGGCGAGGCGAATGCGGTGCGCCTCGGAGACCAGACGGAAGTGCGCGCCGTCGCCATCGAAGCTCCAGGGGCGGCCCTGCTCGACGAGCTCGAGGCGGGACTCGTCGTGGCGGTAGAGCAGTTCGTTGGCGACCTTGCCGGCCGGGGTCTTGTAAGTCAACTCCAGCGCCTCGGAACCAAACCACGCGACGCTGACGACCGTCACCAGGGCATCGGGGATGATGCCGCGGATGGCCGCGTTCGTCTGGAGTTGTTCGAGCTGCATGGTCGGGCCGAGTGCGTCCTAATTCTTGGTGTTCTCACCAGTCTGGCAGGATTCCGATACACCTGCACGGCGACCAGGTCGGCGAGCCCGGGCGGTTGCGAGCGCCAGGCGTGGGGGCATCGTTACGCGCCGGGCCGGTGCCCGGCACCCCGGGTGCCCCCTGGGCTAATTGGGGAGATAGCCGGCGGCGGCTAAGCCCTGGGTGACGGCGGCGATGACGTCCTTGATGGTGGTCGTCTCCGAGCCGGGGTCCATGGTCTCGGAGCGGGTGGACCAGACCAGCTTTTGGCGCGCGGCGTCATAGAGATTGGTCTCCAACTGGAGCACCGGGTAGGTGGCGTAGTAGCCGGGCTCCGTGACATAGCCGAAGACGCGTTGATAATAGGGGTAGAGGCTGCCGTAGAGGTTCGGGTCGACATAGCTGCGGGGTGGGACAACGACGGTCTGGGCGGTTGCGCCCACCAGGTGGGTGACGATGATCCCGTCCGCCCCGGACTGGCCGACCGCCCGCCTGACCGCCGTGACATCGCCCAGACCGCCTTTGGGCAGCAGGTCATGGCCGGCCCGCGCCTTGACCCCGCGTGCCCGCAGCGCGACGACGAAGTTGTTCTCATAGGCACGCCGGACGTTGCCGTTGGCGGCGATACCGAATACCAGCAGGTTGCGATAGGGCCTGGGGGCGGCCCCCGGGTCACGCCAGGTGGAGGTGAGTTGGGTCGTCGATGAACAGCCGGCGCCCAAGAGGGCGCTGAGTAGGGCGAGCACGACGAGGGCGATGCCGGTTGGGACTGGACGCATCGGGTCGATCCTCATGGTCTTGGTCGGGGCAAACCCCGGCCGGGCCTGGGAGTTTGACCGCTTAGGGGTGTCGCAGGCAAGGGCCGCGGCAGCGGTGGGTGTCTGGTGTGCCCAGGCCAGGGCGGGCGCCGGGGCCTCAGTCGAGCGGTTTGGCGGGCGCATCGGCGCCATACTCGAAGGCGTCGGAAAACAGGTGCTCGGGCGGCAGGCCGGCGGCGGCGAAGGCGCGTCGCCCGGCCTCGACCATCGGCGGCGGGCCGCTCAAATAGACGTCGAAACCGCTCAGATCCGGGTAGTCGGCCGCGACCGCCGCGTGGACCAGGCCGGTGCGCCCGCTCCAGTCCGGGTCCGGTTGCGACAGGACCGGGGTGTAGCGCAGGTTCGCGTGCGCCCGCGCCCAGTCGCGGGGCAGTTCGGGCAGGTACAGGTCAGGCCGCGAGCGCACCCCCCGGTAGAGGTGCATGGGGCGCTCGATGCCGACATGAAAGGCGTGCTCGAGCATCCCTTTGAGCGGCGCGAAACCGGTGCCGCCGCCGATCAGGAGCAGCGGTCGGTCGGACTCCTCGCGCAGGGTGAAGGTGCCGAGCGGCGCCTGGATGCGCAGGATGGTCTTCTCCTGCAGCTCCTCGAAGACCCAGCCGGTGAACTGGCCCTGGGGAACACGGCGCACATGCAGTTCGATGAAGGCGTCGTCATGGGGGGCGTTGGCGATGGAGAAGGCCCGGCGGCGCCCGTCGCGCAGGATGAATTCCAGGTATTGCCCGGCGAGGAACTGGAGGCGCTGCCCGTCCGGGAGCTTGAGGAGCAGGCGCACCACGTCGTGGCAGAGCGGCTCTTTGCGCGCGACCCGACAGGGCAGGATGCGGACCTCGAGCCGGGCGATCCCCTTGACCTCGGCGACCTGGAGTACGATGTCGGAGAGTGGGACCGCCTGGCAGGTGAGGCAGGAGCCCGCCGGCTTACCCGCCAGGCCCTCGGTCTTGCCGCTCGGATAGGTCACTTGGCCCGCGAGCAGTCGCGCGGCGCAGGAGCCGCAGGTGCCGTTGCGGCAACCGTAGGGCAGGCCGACCGTCTGGCGCAGGGCGGCGGCCAGCAAGGTTTCCCCGGGCGCCACGTCGAAGCAGTGCCCGGCGGGTTCGGTACGGGCCGTAAAGCGCGTTGCTTGGGGTCCCGGTATCGTCATCGCGGCAGGTTGCCCCGGAGCTTTAGGGTGAATGAAATCGTCATCATCGGTTGTGGATATGTGGGCACGCGACTGGCACGCCAATACCTGGACCGCGGCGAGCCGGTCCTGGGGCTGGTGCAGACCCAGGCGGGGGCGGAGCGGCTCGCCGCGGCGGGGATCGCCGCCCGGCGCCTGGACCTGGCGGCGGACGACCTGAGCGGCCTGCCCCTGGCCGGGGCCCGGGTCTTCCACCTGGCGCCGCCGCCGGGCCAGGGCCGCGAGGACCCCCACACCCGGCGGCTGGTGGACGCCTTCACCCGCGCCGGCCAGCCGCGCCGGGTGGTCTATATCAGCACCACCGGGGTCTACGGCGACTGCCGGGGGGCCTGGGTGGACGAGTCCTGGCCGGCCCGCCCCGGCGTAGACCGCTCGCACCGCCGCTGGGACGCGGAGCAGACCTGGCGGCGCTGGGCCGCGGCGAGCGGGGGCGAACTGGTGATCCTGCGGGTCGCCGGCATCTATGGCCCGGGACGCCTGCCCCTGGAGCGTCTGCGCCAAGGGGTGCCCATGGTGCGGGCGCAGGAGTCGCCCTACAGCAACCGCATCCATGTGGACGACCTGGTGGCCGCCTGCGCACTCGCCATGGAGCGCGGCCAGCCTGGGGCCATCTACAACGCCTGCGACGACAGTCCCAGCACCATGACCGACTATTTCCTCGCCATCGCGGACGCCGCTGGCCTCCCGCGCCCGCCCCTGATCCCGCTGGCCGAGGCGCAGGGCCAAGTCTCGGCGGCCATGCTGTCCTATCTCGCCGAGTCGCGTCGGCTGAGTAACCGCAAACTGCGCGAGGAACTGGGGCTGGAACTGCGCTACCCGAGCCTCGCCCAGGGGCTGCCGTCGTGCCTCTGAGGCCAAGACCGCGGCGGCGTCGCTTCTTAAGTTTATTTTGTCCGCAAATGAACGCAAATGAACGCGAATAGGACAAGAGGGACCACAGGGCGCACCGCGGTCAAGTGACTGTCGACCCGCACAAGGTTTGCTCCCCTAATTTGCGTTCATTTGCGTTTATTTGCGGACAAATAGTCTTCTCCATCCTCACCCCAGCGCCTTCAGCAGCACCTGCTTGGCCTCGTTGATCTTGGCCGCCAGGTAGCCGGAGCCGCCCCGGTCCGGGTGCAGCCGCTGCATGAGCCGTCGATGGGCGTCGCGCACCGCCAAGGCGTCGGCCCCCGGCTCCAGGCCCAGGATCGCCAGGGCCTCCGCCTCGTTCATGGGGCCGCCGCCGGTGCCGACGCGCGCGGCGCCCGGCCCCGGATCGCGCGCGCGCCAGTCCGTCCCCCGCTCCCGGTCCAGATAGGCCTCCAGGACCGCGGCCGACTGGGCATCGGCCTCGCGATACAGCTCCAGCATCCGCAGCAACTCATCCAGGCGCAGGTCACGTAAGGCGCGCTGCGCAAAGGGACCCTCCAGCACGCGCCCGTCCATGGCCCCGGTCGCGTGGTCCAGGCGCATCTCCAGGAAGCGGGTGCGGATGGACGAGCCCCCCGGGGCCCCGCCGCCGCCGGCCGCGCCCGCCGCCGGCCCATTGCCGAACAGACCGCCGGGCACCGGGATGCCGAGCGAGCGCAGCAGGCGTTGCAGGACCGGGACCGCCTGCAGCAAGGTGAGCACGCGGATCGCGGCCGGGATCAGGGCGGCGATGAAGGCAAAGACCGGGCTCAGCCGACCGGTGGCCGCGGCCAGCACCAGGACGCCGATCACCGTCCACATCGCGACCTTGCGCAGGGTGTCGGCGACCCGGGCCGGCGGTGTGCGCCGGAACCAGCGCAGCACCCACAGGACCCCGAGGACGAACAGCGGGACCAGCAACAGACGCAGCATCGTGCCCTCAGCCCCCCCGACCCGGATGCGTGACCTGGTGGGTCAACGCGAGCACCGCCCCGCCCCGCGCCTGCCCGTAGCGGGTCAGGGCCGCGTGGCCCCCGGCCGCATAGACCGCCACCGCCGCCAGCAGGTCGCGCAGCAGGTCAGGGCTGTTGGCGTCGAAGGGGCACCAGGCACCGCCGCTCAGGCGCGCGATCTCCCGGAAGCTGCGCTCCGCCGTCGGGTCATGCCCCTCCTGAAAGACGAAGGCCGGCAGGTGCAGCAGCCCGAGCCGCCCGGCCAGGTCCGCCAGACCCTCCCGATTCTCCTCCATGCAGTCGCCGACGAAGACCAGGGCATTGACCCGCCCGCGGCCGGCCTCGGCAATGGCGTGCTCCAGCACCCGCCCGATCTGGGTCAGACCCGCCGCGCAGAAGACCCGATTCATGCGCCGCAAGAGGGTTGCCGAATCCCCCATCCAGTCCGACGACTCGAACTCCTGGAAGCCCCGATAGAAGCACAGTTGCACCTCCAGGCCGCCCAGGGCTCGGGTATCGGCGAACATGGCCGACTGGATGCGCGCCGCCTGGTCCCAGGTCGGCTCCCGGCTGGCGGTGGCGTCCATGGCGAAGATCAACCGGCCACCGGCGCCCGGCGGCCCCACGCGGGGGGTCGCCGCCACCTGGGTCAGGAAGGCGTTCACAGCACCGGCGGCGTCGATGGCCTTGCGATCGGAGGGCATGGGTCTCTCGGCGGGATCGCCCGTCAGGATGTAAGGATGCAAGTCGACAGTCAGGGAGCCCCTGGTGGACTCCATCGCGGACACCCAGTGCCCGCCTTCCTGTCAGGGTGCAGGATGCCCAGGACCAGGGCTTGGCGCAACCGGGCGGGCGGCGGCGCCCCACAAGGGTCGTTACCGACCGATCTGCCCAAGATTGGGGCGGACTCAACCCGTATCCATCTGCTGGACAAGCGCACAAGCCACTGGAGGTGATTCCCTGTCGAGCGTCGGGAGTCAGGCTTCGGAAACGGTCTTGGGTCGACCACCGCGCCGCCCGTTTGCGCGGGCCGCCTCGGTCTTGGCCGCGCTCTTGACGCTGCCGCCCTTCTTGCCGAGCCGGGCCGCGGTCCACTCGCGACTCCCGAGGAATCCTTCCAGCAGGGCGGGCAGGTAGAGGTCCGCATCCAGCTTCGGGAAGTGCAGGCCCAGGCCGGAGGGGCTGATCTCGATGAGGTCCAGATCGGCCGGCTGCGCCGCTTCGAGTCCTTGGGCAGCGTGCGGTGCGAACGACAGCTCGATACCGCTGGCGAGACCGATGACGACGCGATGCACACGCTTGTCGTAGCGTGCGGAAACCGCGACCGGGCCGGTCTCGAGGCGTTGCACACCGCGATCGTTGGCACGCTCGAATTCGTCAGGGTTGACCATGGATATCGCTCCAGTGCTTGCAGGCCGCGATCAGTACCGCCGCGAGTTCGACCTCGATGCGGGTCAGTTCTTGCCGAGAGAAGCCGTAATTCTCCCGCAACTCCGGTGGACCATCGGGGCAACGCAGATTGAAGACCGCCTCGCAGCCGCCACCGACGACGTGGACGTGCGCGGGCCGGTGGTCGTTCGGATATACTTGCTATAGGTATAAGTTGCGGTATTATAGATAGCATTTTCCCTGCCGCCCGAGCAAGCTAGGGAGGTAGCCCCTCCTAATCTTTGAATTCTTATGGAGCCATGACATGTACAATTGCGAGT
>Ga0247840_10004404_pt1 | contig 22320 bp, 18 predicted proteins | sample LaCruzMarch2015__FD_192404 | JGI IMG/M metagenome (GOLD analysis project Ga0247840, IMG submission 192404) | Freshwater microbial communities from meromictic Lake La Cruz, Castile-La Mancha, Spain - LaCruzMarch2015_17m | ecosystem: Environmental > Aquatic > Freshwater > Lake | place: Spain... | reverse complement strand
GAGCCACAGACCTGGACGCGGCGCAGGAAGCCAAATTCGATTTGATCTGCAGGAAGCTGGGACTGCATGCAGGGATGACGGTCCTGGATATCGGCTGCGGCTATGGCGGCTTCATGAAATACGCCGCTGAAAAATATGGAATCACGGCAACCGGCGTCACCGTTTCCAGGGTGCAGGCGGACCTGGGCAGGAAGATATGCGCGGGGCATCCGATTGAAATCAAGCTCCAGGACTATCGAGATGTAGGCGGGACATTCGACCGCATCGTCGCCGTGGGGGTACTCGAACATGTGGGCTACAAAAATTACCGGAATTTCATGCAGATTGTCTGGCGCTGCCTGGCAGATGACGGCCTTTTTCTTCTGCATACCATCGGGAAAGAGCTCTCGACTACGACCACGGCGGATCCATTCATGACCAAATATCTTTTTCCGGGGGGCAATATGCCGTCCATTGCGCAGATCGGCGCCGCCGTTGAAAAGAGCTTCGTCATGGAAGACTGGCACCTGATCGGCCCCGATTACGACAGGACGCTGATGGCCTGGTTTGAAAACTTCGACTCGGGCTGGGATCGCTTGAAAGCGAAATACGGCGAGCGGTTCTACCGCTTATGGAAATACTACCTGCTTTACTGCGCCGGGTCCTTTCGCGCCCGGCACGTTCAGCTTTGGCAAATCGTCTTCTCGAAGCATGGTGTCCCTGGGGGCTATGAGGCGATTCGGTGAGGTGCGATCATGAAGATAAAGCTCATATCAGCGGCGATCAGATCCCGCTCAAAGTGGTCACAGATCATGACCCTTTCCCTGCCGGCGGTGGCGGCGGCGACTCCTGATGGTCACGAGGTCATCATCGAGGACGAGAGGGTCAAGAAGCTCCGGCTGGATGATTCTCCCGATCTCGTAGGGATTTCCTTTGAGGTGTTCAGGGCACACCGCGCCTATGAGATTGCCGATAATTACCGGCAGCGGCATGTCCCTGTGGTCTTGGGAGGGATGCACGCCTCGGTCATGCCGGAGGAGGGGCTCATCCACGCCGATGCGGTTGTGGTGGGCGAGGCCGATGAGGTGTGGCCGCGGGTTGTTGCCGATGCGGAGGCCGGGCGGATGCGGGGGATTTACAGGGCCGAAAGGGCAGTCGATCTGGCCACACTGAAACCGCCCAGGCTGGATCTGCTTGACGCCTCCCGATACTTTCCGCTCTACCCCATCGAGGCGACAAGGGGCTGCACCCATGCCTGTTCGTTTTGTTCCACGAGATATGTCCACGGCTACGGCTTCAGGACCAGACCCGTCGATGATGTCATCGCCGACATCCGTCGAGCCGGCAACAACATCATCGCATTCCTTGACGACAACATCGCAGCCGATGAAATGTTCGCGAAAGAACTTTTCACGGCGATGATCCCCCATGAAAAGAAATTCTTCATGCAATCCCACGTGCTCCTTGGGGAAAACGATGAACTGCTCCTGCTGGCTGCAAAAGCGGGCTGCATCGGCGTCTTTGTGGGGATCGAGTCCGTGTCCGCCGATACCCTTTCCGAGGCGAACAAGGGCTTCAACCGGGTCGATCGCCTCAAGAACAACATCGCGCGTTTCCAGGATCGCGGCATCATGGTGGACGGGGGGATCATCTTCGGTTTCGACACCGACACACCGGACGTTTTCGACAGGACCATCGACGTCCTGGAAAAAATCAAGATCGACAGCGTCGCCGTCAACATTCTCATCCCCTACCCGGGGACCGAGTTCTACCGGAAATTTGAACGGGAAGGCCGGATCATCTGCACCGATTACACGAAATACACCGGGAACACGGTCATCGTAAGGCCGAAGAACATGACCGTGGAGCAACTCCAGGCGGGCTACAACCGGTTCACGAAGGATTATTACCGGATGATGGAGATCGTCTACCGGGCGTTCAAGCAGCCCAACGCCGTGGCCACGATCACCCGGCTTATTGCCAACGTGGGGCATAGGGTGAACTGCACGCCAGGGAGATAAGGACTTTTTCTCGGCTCTGTAATAGTTCACTCCGATTTTAGAAGTGCCAGCTGAGTCGATTTATGAAATGCCATCATATCTGCGAAATTTTGTAAATAGAATTGGATCATCCATATAGCCTATTTCATAAGTATTTCTTATATATTGTAGAAATTCGTTGATAATTGGTGATTCCTCATCCTTGCAGTAACCCCTTCTGCTTTTGTAAATTGCTGCAGCATATTTGTGAGGGATGACTACGGCACTCTTACCAAAGTAGAAAAATTCTCTGGAAATAAGAACATTGTCGCTACTGGTATCCTTTTGTAAATTGTGTGGGTTGGTCTCTCCGTTTTCGTAGCTGTGGTGAGAATTGGCTTGATGCCACACGCCGTTGCTTTCATCATAATGATAAATGTTGTCCCCGTACATCTTTTTTAGGGTTGTCATCTGCGGCTTTTTCATCGCATATTCTATATTCGTCCAATACTCATTGAAGGTAATCTTTTCGTTTACCTTCATCAAATAAATTATTTTGTTACGGTGGGTTGTCTTCGATCCAATTCCGAAAATCCAATCGCCAATATGAGCAGACTTTCTTATGCTAGGTTTGCATGTTGCGAGAGTACAAATATTGTAGAAAGGATTTGGGGCAAAACCGTAATCACGACGAACCACGTAGGTGAAAACATGCATTAGCATTCACCCCTGGGGTGTCTCCATTTGCTTGTTCTTGGACTGCCATCTGAATTCTCAAAATTGTCAATTCGACCCTCAAGTGCCCCTATAATCTTCTCTGCCGTCCATCCTACCAATGGACCGCCGTACTTCTCAAAGCTCTCTGGCACATCAGAATCGCTTGCGCCATTGATATACACCCCAATAATATCCTTCCCTTGCTTATTCGCTTGTTCGATTTCCCAATCTACCCATTCTCTTTCATGGGTTTTAGGTCCGATTAGGCATATGAACTTTCCGGCCCAAGAAATCCGCTCTCTCAGCAATTGCTTTATGTATTCAGGGCTAGTAGCTTCGTTTGGCTTTGTGCTGTCAATAGAGCTATTCTTGATTACATAGCCCTTTGAAGAAAGAAGGTCCTTCAGTTTCTGAATATTTTCCTCATCTTTGGTATAATGACTAACGAACACATTCTTATTAGTCGCCATAGTATTTGTCCTCCATTCTGTCATCTCGAAGAATATGAAGGCCGATAACGGCATACCCAATAATGTCTTTCAATGTATCTTCGATACCCTCAAAGGAAGGTATAGTGTCGCCTCGCACATTAAATTAACGGAAGGGGGTATCTTTTTATCACGGTGTTTTGTATGAGAGAGAGTCTTTATCAGACTGTTTTGATCATAAAAAAGGGCAACCAAAGGTTGATTGGATTGGCCGCCAGTCCCAATGGTTACCCTCTCAGAAAGCGGTATTTTGGTACTACACCTTGCCGTCGATGTAAAGTTATTATTCGAGAGGGGGAAGAAGTTCCCATGGTGGCCTCCTTTGCGGTGTCCCCGGTGTGGGAGTGCGAGATTATGGGGACACGGATTTGCGGCGCGGTATTTTGAGGGATTCGGCAAGTGTTTATGGGTAAAGCGGTTCCGCTGCCCGGATTGCAAGGCCCTCCATACCTGTAGGCCATTGGGATTTTTAAGCGGTTTCCGGTATTCTGCCGGCGTGATCCGTTCGAGTCTGCTGAAAAAGATTGCGGAGAGCGGTTGGATCAGGGGTCTTGTGCGGCAGAACCAGCAGTACTGGTATCGTTGCCTCAGGGCGTGGGCCTCTCGGCTGGAAAACGTAAAACTCCCTTCTTCAGTGCATCTTGAGTCATTTCTTTCCGCGAGAATCTTTCCCGTAACAGAACATTTTGCGCCGTTGCGCGTATGATGGTTTCCCCACCTTCTTCTTGCGGCGATAAGTCCCCGGCACCTCTGGTATGGGTAGCGAAAATCTTTCAGGAGGTATTCGCTATGGACGAAGAAGGAAAAAAACGGATTGCGCAGTTTCGGTTCGGAGTGATTCACGATCTGATCGGCAGGAAGCTCAATCGCGGAGAGCGTAAAAGGCTTCTTACGGAGAAGTCTTCCTGCACCTGGGAGATCCCCGGTTCCGAGCGGAGTTTCATCAGCGCCTCGACCATCCTCTGTTGGGCCAGAAGGTACGAGAAGGGCGGGTGCAGGATTGAGAGTCTTTACCCGGATGCTCGCGCCGATCGGGGGCGACCCCGCATCCTGGACGAGGAAACGATTCTTTCCCTGGTGGAACTCAAAAAGCAGTTGAAGGGGGCATCTCTGCCGGTCGTTCTGCGGGAGGCGAAACTCCGGAAGATCCTCCATCCGGGCGTCAAAGTGCATCCCGCCACCATCTACCGTCTGTTCAAGCAACGAGGTCTGATGAAACGAGAGGAGGCTCCCGTAGACCGCAGGCGATTCGAGGCGGAGTTGCCCAACGACATCTGGCAGTCCGATTGTATGCACGGCCCGAGAATCCTTGTCGAAGGGAAAGAGAGGAAAGCCTATCTGTTCGCCTTTATCGACGACATGAGCCGGCTGATCTGTCACGCCGAGTTCTTCTGCAATGAACGGGTGGAAAATTACACCGCCGCCTTGAGAGCCGCCCTTGCGAAACGGGGTTTGCCGAGGAAACTCTATGTGGACAACGGACCCGCCTTCCGATCCCATATCCTCTCTCACGCCACCGCGTCTCTGGGCATCGCCCTGATCCACTCCACCCCTTACCAGCCCCAGGGCCGCGGAAAAATCGAACGGTTCTTCCGTACCCTGCGGATGCAGTTCCTCAGCACGTGTCCCGAGGGACTCTCTTTGGAAAAGCTCAACCAGGGAGTCAACCGCTGGATCGATGAGCAGTATAACGTCACCGTCCATTCCAGCACCAGGCAGACGCCTCTGAACCGCTATCTCAAACATGCCCATCTGCTTAGGGAAGCGCCAAAAGATTTAAACGACTGCTTCCGTCTCCAAACTACCAGAAAGGTCGATCGGGACCGAACCGTCTCACTCAACGGCATGCTCTATGAGGCCCCGATCCCGCTGATCGACAAAACGATCACGCTCATGTATCACAACGGCGACTCCGCAAGAATCGAGGCCTTCCATGAGGGTCTCTCCCACGGCATGCTCGTCCCGCTGGACATCAAGATCAACTGCCGGGTGCGCCGAGACCACAACATCGTAAACCTCCTGCCGCCGGCACAACACCAGGAAACCCGAGACGAGCAGCCCAAATACACCGGCGGGAAACTCTTCGGGGAGGTCGATCATGGGCTATAAAACCTTCTTCGGCTTCCAGAAAGAACCTTTCTGTCAGGATATCCGCGTGGAAGATCTCTATCCTCTGCCCGGCCTCCAGGCCGCATCGGAACGCTTCCTCTACGCCCTGAACCTCGGCGCCACCTCCATCATCACCGGTGACGTCGGAAGCGGCAAATCCACCGCGCTCAGATACGCCGCCACCAAACTCCACCCTTCTCAATACAAGGTCGTCTCGGTCGTCGCCTCCACCGGCTCCATGGCCGACGTCCTGAGACAAATCTGCAACGGCTTCGATGTCGACGGCCAGACCAACTCCCTGGCCAAACTGACCGGCACCTTGCGCTCCGCCATCCTTGAAATCTCCCAGAGAAAGCAGATCCCCGTGCTGATCATCGATGAGGCATCCCTCATGAGGCTGGAGATCTTCGCCCAGCTCCACACTTTAAGCCAGTTCGACATGGATTCCAAACCGCTGCTGCCCATCGTCTTGGCAGGCCAGAACAACCTCATCGACAAGCTCATGTTCCATACCTCCAGACCGCTGGCATCCAGAATCATCGGCAGAAGCCACCTCGAAGGGCTGAAATACAAAGATATGGCAGGTTATATCCAGCACCACCTGAAAATCGCCGGCAGCAAAGACCAACTGTTCTGCGATGAAGCCATCCTCGCCATCCACCAAGGTTCTGGCGGCCTCCTCAGAAGAGCCAACCTTCTGGCCAAAGGCGCCCTCGTAGCCGCGGCAAATGAAAAATGTCAGACCGTTTCACCGGAACACGTCAGAATGGCTGCAACCGAAATCATGTGAAAAGAGCACCCCAAACACCGGAAGGGATACCCCATCCCTTCCGGTCAACAATTATTGCAAAACATCAAACGATTGTAAGAATATCGAGTCAATTTAATGTGCGACGTTACAGTATAGATTTCTTTTCAACCAAGGTTCTATAGCGCTTAACCTTATCCCAGAGATGCACCATATTCCCGTTCAACCCTAGGTCAAAACTTGCACTACCATAGTCTTTATTTTTCCGGATTAATAACTCTGAAATTTCATCGGTAATCTCTTTGATACTCTTTTCATCCATTGCAGAACTCCTGACACATAATTTGATTGAGGATTGGATTCTTAAACGTTACACTTGTCTTTTTGTGGAATAGATAGAGTACTTTTGCCCAGTCATCAAAGAAATCATCTCCGAAATCTATCAAGTCAGGTGTCGTTCCTTTTCTGATGCTCTCCTCCCACTTGCCAAGATTTACTATCCCAGTGTTGAATTCTGAGATGTTGGAGAAACCCAAGTCATATTCATAATGGGGCTCATCATTTAATTCGGTCTTTGATATAGCTTCGATCTTTGGTCTGAAGCTGTCATAGTAATGAAAATTGTCGACTATATGATAGTAACAGCCAAGCTCGAGTCCAATGATTCTTGCCACATAATCTTGCATAAACGTGAAGTTAAAAATATCGATCCCACTTGCACCCCATAACAGGTCATTCGAACGCATGTGTACCATTAAGTTCAGCCGGTTCGAGTTTGCATCCTTCATGAAATGCAAGGTTCTGGTGCAAGGGAAATCCTTCGTTTCCTTTTTCTCGTGAGAGCTATCAAAACAATCCTTGATCGGATCGCCAAGTTGAATTACGGCTTTTCTTGTATTGGTATCCTCCTCAAAGCACTTGATCACGAATCGTAGTTGGTCAACAGTCAGGTTCTCAGTCTCAAGGACTGATGATGCCAAAGTGTTAATGGAATAATCAGCAACGTTGTTGTTATAAGCTCGAATTCGCGGACCATATGCACCTCTTAAGGTTTTCCCGTCATCGGAAAAGTCAACCATTCTTTTCAAATAATGACCGATCATTTCTAGATCGTTTCTACCAGATGCTATCCAAAGGGATTCTGCGTATGCAAGATAAGCATTCCATTTGCGTTCGCGAATGACTATCCATCGCGATGAAGGTATCATAATTTTAAAACATACGGGCTCGGGAAATTCCCAACAAACATTCCCTGCTACATTGCGAGGGATTCCATCCACTAGTAATAAGCGGGATCCTTCGATGAGGAATTGATTTATCCCCCTACATTCAATGACTCGCATGTCTTGCTACCCCAATGCAGCCTCCAAAACGGAGGGAAAAAGAGGGCATATGGTGAATCTGCCGGTGAGAAGGTTTGTTTAATGCGCTTGTTGTCGATAACTAAGTTCGGCAGCTTTACGCGCAAATATTTATCAGTCTCGCAGAAACAGTTTTGCAGGTCTATTAATGTAGGCTTTCGGCCATAGAGATCCTCAAACGCAGTATATCCAAACTTTCTTTGGAGCTCGTCAAAGTTTTCTAATGTAAACAAGATCGCTCTTTCGTAATCTTTTTTATCTATATCAATAAAGCACTTTTTAATTCCCCTGATTGCTCCTATGCCCGCTTTGACAAACGAATTTTCGTCGAAACCAAAGAGAGGTGAATAGTTTAGATCTATTGAATACTGGTAGGCGAGAAACTCTCCTATAAAAGAACAAGTCTTTAAATGCATGTAAATCTCTTCGAGAGATTTGGATTTGATGATTCTTTTCAAAACGCCTTTCCCAATGAGTTCCTTTTTTACCATTTGCAGCCATTTTTCATGCTTATACGTCAAATGATTATATAAAGAATGTGTGCCGGACATCATATATGCGTTGTTGAAGATTGGATGAGATGTTCTTCGGGATGTTAACACCATGCTGATTTTTTCAGCGTCAAAATTATTAATGGATAGTACCCCTAAACGCTCCTGTAAGAGTTCCCATGTTTCAATTTTGTTGAATATTTTGAATATAATTACCCTGACTGCAATATCCTCTTCAGTAAAGTCATGATTTGAGTAAATGACATTTTTTATCAAATACTGGCTCACACGATCAGCTGCGCGGTATACATTGGTAAAGCGATATTTCTGTAAAATTGGGTCTTGTGTCCAAGGCGTCTTGGCATCGTGTCTTCTATTCCAGAAGATGTTCATTCTTTCTTGTATGAAATAAAAATAGAATTTGAATACTTCTTCATTGAATTTCAACATATACAGCAAATGCATCCTTCCGATTTCAATAAAATGGTTTTCAATCTTTATGCTTAGGTTTCAAGAGCATATTTTGCTTTTTAGACCCTTCAAAATGAGGTGCACGGCTTCGTCAGCAAATGGTGTATCGAAGAGCTTCAAGTTGTCCGCTTGAGTAAGTCCATTGCTTTCGGATAGTCTGTCTAAGCCAAATTCAAGTATGATTCTCGCAATATCATCGTAATTAGCGGAATATTTGAATCCTTTTTCAGTTGCATAGTCCAACAAGTCATTGTAACCGGCGTTGTGTTGGATTTGCCAGTCCAATGTTAATTGTTCTGCAACCTCCCCAGATCTAAGCATTTGACAAACTGCTGTCGTTATTCCCCCAAAGCCACCGACTAAATAGATCGGCTTATTCATTTCGATGGCAATGATAATTTCCTGGAGAACTCCAGGCAAGATACCCATATAACCCGAGTGTTTCCCCCCCGCACAAATGCGAACAGTGCACTGATTGATCATCTTATTGCGCATTTCTGTTAAGCAACGACTCCAAATGAAAAGATTCTCAGTGTTGGTTGGTGGTAAGTAGGATTCGTGACTTGGGATTAGGTTGGAAACGTCACTAGGTGGAGGGATTTCTACCATTGATGCTACGTTTCTATACTTTGCCTTCCATAACTTTAAATCGTCCGTATCGTTCTTGTATATCGGCCATGCGATATAATTATACACACAGACCTTATTTGCCTTCATGCGGTCCTGAATTATGGTCGCCTCTTCGAAGACGAATTCGGTGAATCCACCGGGACGGAGATCACCGCCGTAAATCAGGATGGAATTTCTCGCGAGAAGATGTCTGGCAATATCTTGAGATAGCTGAATCAAGTGGCGAGAGTCTTGTCCTATTGCAATGAGTTCCTCATCAGTAGGATTAGAGATAGAGATTCCCGTCGAAATACCTGCCAAGCTTCGAGCATCAAATGTGATTGGTGTGCTTGCTGAAATATTTAGCTTCTTCAGTATGTTATGTTCTTCAACATAGACAGTCGGCTCAGGATAAATAAAACTATTGCAACTGACAGTTAAATTTCCTCTGTCTTCTTTGATAAATTCCAAAACATCTGTGGCTTCGGGTGGCCGTGGTAAAATTATTGTGTCTTTATCGAACCAATCGCAGTCCTTATATGCATTAAGCAGCATGTTGTTGTAATGCAACCGAACTGTTTCTAAGAGAGCAAAACTCAAGATACGAAGGATGTCTTTTTTCTCAATAACGCATTTAGCCATTACGTGTATAGCGGGAATATTCGTGGAATACGTGAAGCGACGGTCTTCCGAATCATCCAGGCAATCTACGGCAAGAATGGGCCTTTTCGACTCTTTGGCACACATCATTTCTCTCTGGCACCAATAGCGCGATGAATAGGAATCTGAGTGTATAGCTACCATTGTCGATTCTTTGATATGCCCGACAATTTCACTATCGAAATTGTACCCTGGTGCTATATCTATTGCATCGAAGAAATTTCGCATGGCTGAATTGTCAATAATGTGTTTTAACTCAATCGCTAAAGCTACCGCCCAATCGTCCCTTTTTGAGTGGCTCAGGAAGAGTTTAACGGCATTGTCCTTCCCAAGAGCTATTTCTGAAAAGTGCTCGTTTAACGCATATCGATAGATTTCATGCGAAACATTGATGAAAAAAAGGCTGTCTTGGTGCGGATGCTCAAAATTCTTTAGCCGGATGAAGTTTTTTCCTCCCAAACCACTATTCAGAGAATAGGCATTATTATCTATAGCGACAGCAATGAATCTGATACCTTTTTTTCGTGAAAGCATCTCCATGTATGCGGTCCATTCATTGTCTGCAGCAACTTCGGTGCTTACAAATGCAAAGATCAGCACATGTTTGGATGTGGCACAAATGTCTGATGGGATGGCCTTATGAGATGTTGTCCTTAAGAATATTGGTAAATTCATCGCGCGTGAGAATGGCTTGGTGACATCTCTTTGCAGCATGCGCGAACAGTGGTCCACTAGTGGAACAGCAATGGCGGCATCTGCTGGATGCCATACGAAGTATAGAGAAAGTGGCGGTTTGTAATCCTGCATGGTTTGCTCCCCAATATGGGACTTTCCTGAATTTGCTAATACGTGATTAAGCGTGATTCATACTTATGTACAGCTAACCGAGGAGCTTTTTAAGGTTGTCCCAGTTCCAACTATAAACGCGTCCACCGTCAGGGACGGCCCAATCCGACGACCCGTCCCTGTAGCCGATGAGCTGAAAGCGGGTCTTAGCAAGCTCCTTTGCCACCGCTACCTCTTTCTTGACGCCGGCAGCAGATTTTGTCTTCGGCCCGAGCATGACTATAAAGATGTCGGATCGCTTGATCGCCGCAGTGGCATTGTCGAGCCAATCCTTTTCTGGTTTTGCTTCCTTCAGAGAGTAGTCGCTGACTTCAAAAGGTGAGTCCGAGTTCTTGGCTTGCCCAATTATGAAATCCTTCAGTGTCTTGTCATTGTCGTAATCGAAACTGACAAATACCTTCTTCTTTGCCATCACATTTCCTCCTTGTAATAATCTGCCACTAGTTTCGAGCGCTTCCGTGATTATACGTGCCACTTCGCTTGCCGCGTCTGCAATAGGGCGAAATCGCACATCCACGTATTGGAACTGTAAAACCCAATCGGGAAGACCTTTATCGGTTCCCGCATCGCTGATGATGATCGGAATAATAAGCTTTCCCAGACCCCAGGCAACGCCTATCTCGAACTGTACCCATTGGCTGACGATTGATCGCTTAGTGACCAGGACGAGTACTGCGCTCGCCTCCTGAATGGACTCCCGGACCTTATGTGAGATTGCCTGGCCTGACGCGATGTCTGCCTGATCCATCCATCCCGAAACGGGCGTATCGGCCAAACTCGTAAGGAACTCCTGCGCAACCGCCGAGTCGTCATGAGCGTATGAGAAAAAAACTTTCTTCATGACCGCGCCTTCTCTATTCGTAACTGAAGCTGCCCGAGGTAGGCATCCAAGTCATCTAGCGTGAGGACATTAATATCCTCGAGAATCGCCTTGCCCTGTCCCGTTTCTTCAAGGTCGCCTACCTCCATTCCATAAAAGACTGCGACTAAAGGGATCTCTCGCTCCCACGCTGCACCGATTTCGATCCACACCCATGAGCGCATCGCTGACCAGGGCGTAAAGAATGCGATCAACTCGTTACTTGCCTTGATTTCCTGGCGAATGATTCTTTTGAAGTCGGGGCTTCCTTTCGGAATGTGTGTCTCATCGAGGAAAGCCAAACCACCGCGAGAACCGATTTCTTTCGAAATCTGGCCGGCAAGCCAGGTGTCCTGGCTTCCGTGTGAGATGAAGATCTTATAGCCTTCCACTGATTGCTCCGTCGCGTATGTTACTCAACGTAGATTGGGATCAGTAAAAAACACTCCGTGGAGTCTGCATGATTTGCACAAAAAAACCCCGACCTTTTGTAAGAAACGGGGTTTTACAGACAGTCCATATTTCCCTCCGGTTTGTTTGTACGGGGTGAAACTATTTCAACTGCCTCTATAAGACGCTTTTTACTATCACGTTTTGAATCAGAAATCTACTTTTCAATGATTATTCTTATAAAGAAACATGGAAATGTCGGTACGCAAGGTTCGCGCCGGCCACCTGGCGGGTGGCCGTCACGCCCCTTGCAGCTTTTCCCTCTCCCCCCTGTCTCCCCCGGAGGGGAATTCCCGCCCGCCACCCCATCAGGCGGAAGCAGGGGCCGCGCCAGGGCATTCCTCTGCTCCAGCCCTGTCACGGCCACTGCATTCTCCCTTCCGCACTCGGGCAAGGGCGTCGCCGGCCCTTTCCGCTGCCCCAGGTCCGGCACCGCCCTTGCTGATCCTCGCGCGGTGTTTTATTTCCCGGCTGCATGCTTTGTGCGCAATCTGCTCGGCTGGTTCTGCGTGCTCGTTTCAAAGATCTGTTTGGTAGGCGTCCGGCGTTGCAGTCGCCGGGGTCGCGCCGCGGCGTCGCTCCCTACCGGCTTGGTGCACCGCCTGCCGCGCCTTTCTCCCCGGCCCTCCCTCGCGGTCGCCATCGTCCGTCGGGGCCGGGCTGCGCTGCGCTCCGCGCCGCCTCTCCGGCCGCTTGTATCCGCGCCCGTCCGCCCCGTTGGGGCTCCCTCCCTGCCTCCGGGGCGGGCCGGACGACCGCTGCGCGGCGACCGGCCAGCCCCTCCAGCATTTTGTACTTCTCCTTTGCCCGGTCCCGGCAGACCTCGCTTTGCTCGGACTGCCGGTCCTCGGGCGCTGCGGCCGGCTTCGCGACCGCGAAAACCCGCGGACGCTCCGCTCTCCTGCGCCATGGTGGCCCGCCTGCCGCCTGTCACCTCCTTCGTCGGAGACAGGCGGCCGCGGGCGATCATCTTCCTTTTCGGTCGCCGTGACTCGCCCTCCGCTTTGCTCCGGACGAGACACGTCTCCCTGGTTCGCGCCCTCGCCCTCGAAACCGCTAAAGCAGATTCCAGGGCGCCGGACGGACCCGTCCTGCGGTCGTGCCTGTCCGGTCGGGCGCTTCGGAAAACTTAGGTCAAAAGATAGGCCTCGCCGCAAACGAAGAGTGATCATGATTTGGGAGGTCAATGGCGCCTGTCATTGCGAGTGGTGTGTATCGGCGTTTCGCCTCTTTCCCCGCTCCCCGCCGTTTCCTCGCCGACTCGGAGACGCCTTGAGCGGGGTCTGCGTAAGAGGACCCACCTGCACATCTTCGGCTTACCGGAAGATGCCTTTTCCTCCTGAACATGCTAAGAAACGCACTTCAAAAGCTCTATGGATTTGGTTTGAACGATGACAACAATGGATGAATCCCTGCCTGCGCCAATGACGCGCGAGTCTATGTATGCGCTTGTCTGGTCCGAGCCGATGCTCAAAGTCGCGGCCTGGTGCGGCGTATCATCGAGCTGTATGGCCAGGGTCTACGGCAGTTCTAGTCGCTGACCATTTGGGGAGGACGTCATGATCATGATTCTGTTTCGAACCGTATAGGCAACTTTTTCAATAGGCAACTTTTTCATTTGCAAAAAGGACTTTTTTATGGTCTTATTTGTGAAAAGATTTATAGGAAGGTGATATGCCTCGAAAAGCGAAAACTGCGTTTTCAAGCGATCTTCCATCCTGGGTTGATTCTCGACAGGAACAGGGCCTCTATTTTTTTACCCGTGAAGAGGCTATTCAGTCCCTGCAATTCACCGAAGAAGCCTTTAAGAAGGCCGCTGCAAGACTGGCGAAAAAGAACCGGATCTTGCGCATCCGAAGCGGCTTTTTTGTCATCATCCCACTGGAATACCGATCCTCCGGGATATTGCCGGCAGAGTGGTTTATCGCTGATCTGATGGCCTACCTGGAACAACCCTATTACGTGGGGTTGCTTAGTGCCGCCTCGCTGCAGGGGGCAGCACACCAACAGCCGCAGCAGTTTCAGGTTGTCACCACCGCCCCCCAACGTGAAGTCCGCAAGAAAGGCCTGGCCATACGCTTTTTCTTCAAGACCAACTTCAAGGCAACCCCGGTCACTCAAGTCAAGGTTCAAACGGGGCATATTTCCGTTTCTTCGCCGGAGGCGACGGCCCTTGATCTCATCCGTTATGCCCGATCTATTGGCGGACTGGATCGCGCAATGACTGTGCTTCAAGAACTTGGCGAGTCCATGGATGCGGCGAAGTTAAACGACGCCATAAAGGCGGATGGATCACTGGTTTGCGGGCAAAGACTGGGGTGGTTGATGGAAAAATCCGGGTATGCCGCACTGGTGAAAGAACTGGCTGGCTTTATTGCCGATAAGAATCTACCCTTTACGAGGTTGGACCCTTCATTGCCAGGTGCCGACTCTGAAAGGGACGCCCGTTGGCGGCTCTTGATCAATACGGATGTGGAGGGTGATCTGTGATTCCCAAAGCGGATATCGTCGCCTGGCGGCGATTTGCACCCTGGATTAACGATGCCCAGGTGGAACAGGACCTGATCATCAGCAGGGCGCTTGTCGCCATTTTCCAGAGCCCCTTGCTGGCGGAGCGCTTGGCCTTTCGGGGCGGAACGGCGCTGCACAAGCTCTATTTTGACATTCCGCGGCGCTATTCGGAAGACATTGACCTGGTGCAAATTGTCCCAGCGCCCATCGGGCAGGTCATTGATGCCCTTCAGGTGCTGTTGAACGGCTTTCTGGGGCTGCCGCGCCGCAAGCAAACGGATCAATCGGCCATACTGACCTATCGGATGGAATCGGAAGGACCTCCGGTCGTGCAAATGCGACTGAAGGTTGAGATCAACACGCGGGAGCATTTTGCAGTGGATGGCTATCAGAAACATCCGTTTTCCGTGCAGTCCCGGTGGTTCAAAGGCGAATGTGAGATCACGACCTATACACTGGAGGTAATGCTCGCAACCAAGCTCCGGGCCTTGTATCAAAGAAGAAAAGGGCGCGATCTTTTCGATTTGTGGCTGGGTGTTTCAGAAGGGAAAGCCGATGCCGGTAGAATAATCCATGTCTTCAAACAGTACATGGAAAACGAAGGCCAAACCGTCGAGACCATGCATTACGAAAAGAATTTGCAGGAGAAACTGAGGCATCGAGGTTTCCTAAGCGATCTGAACCCCTTGCTGCCTGCGGACGCAACATACGATGTCCAGGAAGCATACCATTTTGTAAGAACAGAAATTATCGATCAATTGGACAGGCGATTGTAATGGCAATGAATCCGCAAAATACTAACGAAATTCCCTTCCCTCAGGAGCCTCTCTGGCAAGAAACTCTTCGTCTGATCACAGAAGTTGATAATGCGGATCTCCTGACTAACGCAAAATCGATTGAAAACCTCCTTCATTTCAACTCAAAGGAATCTCGCGGCCGTTACAGTCTCGCCATAGCCACTCGTTTTAAGCGTCTTGAGCCCCAAAACCTGCAAAATCTACTAGACCTTGTAAACGCGGGCTTTTCTACAGAAACGGTTGAAAAAGTATGGCGGGTTCTTTTCTGTAGAATCGAATGCCTGTTTGCACAAACATACCTTGAGCTTGTCTGGCCCAGGGCCCCTGGGTCTTCTCTGCAACGGGACGAAGTAAAAAGTTATATTGAAACGGCATTCTCTAAGCAAAGCAAGAAGTTATATGAAAGGCTCATGAGCTGTTTTAAGCAGTCTGGCTATCTGCTGCCGCAGGGAAAACAAGATCTCGTTGTCGTCGGTCTTGCCAATCTCGAAGAAGCCTTGGTTATTTCCACCCACCTCCTTATGGCAAGAGAGGCACGCACCATTAAAATTTCAGAGATCGAGGCCAATCCTTATTGGAAATTTTTGGGGTATAAAAAAGTTGATCATGTGCGCGTGGCATTCCGCAATGCAGAAGCGAAGGGAACAATCATGCGGTATGCGGTGGTTGATCATTTGGAACAGATCACAACGCGATATACCTGGCAGGAATTTCTGGCCAAGGTTAAGGGGCAACCATGACCATCGATGTTTTCACGACATTAATGAATCAGATGAAGGTGGGTATCGTCCCTTCGCGGCTGGTTTTTATCTGGGTAGGGCCAGCCGCCACGCTCGACAAAATCCTGGAAGGCACGGAAGTTCATAAGCAGGACCTGGCCGATTACGGAAGTACCGGTGAGAATGGGATAAAGGAGCCACAGCGATTTCTGGAAACCAAGATCAAGAATATCTGCAAGAAATTTGAAGAGGCAAGGAATGAACCTGCTGTGTTGGTTCTGAAAAACGCCATCCTTCTCACACGCTACGGCTGCGATCTCAGTGCGGTCTTTCATTATGGCATCAGTCCTAGATCCGCCGTGATCTTTCTCATGCCACAGGAATCTCACCGTCATCTGCCGCCGAAAACAGACGGATGGGTTAAAAGAAACACAAAAGAAGTGATTGCGAGAATGGCCAAGCAATTAGGCACGCCGAATTGCATTATCGATGTCTGAGGAGGAAGATCAATGATAACACGAAAACCTCTGGCACAGATTCTCAAACGAGTACCGGGGCATGGAACAGGGAAAGAAGAATATTTGGATGTTACGATTAACCTTGAAAAAGCCATAGAACCAGAAAAACGTGAAGAAACAGTTCGCTTATACTACTTTGCCAAAACCCTTAAGAGTGCCTTTGAAGACATTCTTCTGACTTTTTCAGAAAGGGAGGGCAAGGGATTCTGGTTGACCGCAGAATATGGCGTTGGTAAGTCTCATTTTTTATCCACATTAGCATGCCTTCTAAGGGACCATGCAGATAAGGTATGGGGTGCCGTACATGACGCCGATATCCGTAATTATCAATTCAAATTCAAAAAACGACGACTATTCCCCATCGTAACAGGCTTGCGGGGGAAGACTGCAGCAGATCCAGAAAAGCAGATTACTTTATTGGAACAGCTGGAGAAAGAAATTGAAAAGACAATTTTCCAGCTTGGCCTTCAGGACAAGATTAATATAACACCGATTGCAGAAACTCTGAAGATGTACGATGGATTCATGCCGTCCCTTCAAGAGACCATTCGAAGTTATATTCAGCAAAAAAGCGGCGTGAAGGCCGGGGATTTGAGAAAGAATCAACCGGAGAAGTTTGCCGAGCTCATCCATACATTCTTCAAAGACCAAAATCTCCCTTTCGCCCCTACGGTTAGCATCAATGAACGTCTGCAATTCCTCTATAAACAGATTGTTGATCCAAACACGGGTTTTGATGGATTACTCGTTATTATCGATGAATATGAATCGTGGCTATCTCAGCGGGAGATAAAAACACCCGAGGGCAAATATGATATCGAAGTATTATTGGCCCTTGCTGAAAATCTACCCAAACAACATGGCTATGAGATATTTACGGTGGTTGCTTCCCAAACCCCCATGCCCGCGCAACTTTCGGGGCGTTATAAAGATCTCCCCTTGCTGGCCGGGTCCGGTGCGGAAAGGGATTACCATGTCATATGCGCCCATCGGGTGCGGCGGTACAACGATGGGATGGAAGCGGAGGCAAAACTTTACTATCATCACTTCTATGATGAATTCAGTTCCTATAAGGCGGATACGGAGGAAACCTTCCTTGAGACCTTCCCTTTTCATCCTCTGTCCTATGAAACAGTCCGTAGATTCACGAGTAATGTACAGGACATGTATGGTGTCCGTCTCGGCCTGAATATCTTTTACGACGTGATGAAGTCACAAGAAGCCCTTCAGATAGACAAACCTGTAACGCTGGATAAGGTACACGAATTTAGCATTAATTTTCAGAATGCTCTTACCAGACCTCGGTTCTCCGATTCCCAAGCGCGGTACCTTGATGCGAAGGGCCAATTGCCCCGCATATTTGCAGAAGACGAAGACCGCGCCGTCGCCGAGGCCATCTTGACTATCCTGTACCTGCAATACGCCATCTCCGGCGATCAGACCATCTCCATGACCGCAGGCGAACTTGCCGAGGCCACATTGACCGAGACCGATGCCGCCATCTCCGGCGAGCAGCGGATGATTGTCCTCCTGGATGAGATGGCGGGGAAGATCCCCCAGTTGGAATACGACGCCCGTCAGCCGAGCAAAGGCGCGCGTTTCTATCCGCATCAACCGGGACTGACATCGCAGCAGATCCTCGATCAATTCAAGGAAGAATTTGCCAAACGGCCTATGGAAATCACCGACTGCTGGACAAAGCTCCTCTTTGCCCCTCCGACCGAGACCAAAGGCCAACCGGCATTGTTCGCGAGATATACAATGGATAAATCCTGGAAAGACACCGTCGTGGTCAATCAAGTGACCTATGACGGAGAGATTTTGGTGACGCCCTATTGGAAGGCAGATCTGGGCCAGCCGTTGCAGGATGCGTACACCCATTTTCGTCTGGTCTATCTCCTGAACACCAGCACCCAGGCGGCATCGCAGATTCAAGATCCGCGCATCATCGTCATTGAGGCGGCGCCTTTGAGTGATACGCTGAAGGATCACTGCTGCACCTATCTGGCCGCCAAAGAAATGATCAAGGAATATGACCCAAGGAACCAGAAGGGACCGGATGCCGCTGCGCACCGCAGCTATGCGGAATCCAAAGGCGACGATGCGTTGGCGACAATCATCCGCTACTTGATCAACCCTTCCAAAAGGGCAAATGCCACACCCGTGACGATCTGGGGATCGATGTGATCGCCGCCCTGAGCAAGACAACGCCAGATCAACGCCATCTGGCCCTCCTGAGGCCGACCATTGAAAATGCCTATCCCCAATTCGGCAAACTGTTCGAGGTGTTTAAGATCGAGAGGCCCATCGTGCCTGCCGATGCAAAGAATATTTTTGTGGGATTGATCCAGGGGGACAGCACCAGGGCAGTACGCAGCACCCTGGAACAGAAGGCCGTCGGGCTGAAGTTGGCTGTCGCGGATGATCCCCGGCGGCTGAATCCCCAGCACAGCGAACTCTTCAAGATGTTCGACGAGCGCCTGGCCCAAACTCCGGCGGTATTGCTCTGGCCATTGATCAAGGAGTTTTCCGGTTGCCCATACGGCATTCCGCCTTATCTCCTGACGGCGATGCTACTGATCTACGTCCGTCATCGCGGCGTGCCAACGCCGGTTGAGATCGAATTGAAACCCGACCACAAGCTCACCAACCAGAGCGGAAAACATCTGGCCAAGAATCTGATTACCAGGACCAATGTCGTGGAGCTGACCTGGCAATCCAACATAGAAAATTATTTCAACACCCTTGCCACGGTATCGGGGCCCAATTGGAATAATATCCAGCCTTTCGCCAAATCGATCTGGCCGGATGCGAAACCGACAACCCATCCGCAAGAGATCGATGACCAGATCAGTGGATTTCTGGCCCATTTGAAGAACCAGACCCCATTATTGAAACTGGCAAAAGAGAACCTGCAAACCCTGGCCAACGGGCTGGGCGACGCTATTTCCGTCGAGGACAATCAAACACTCACACGGATCATCGATCTGTGCGCCGCAGAAGACTTGGAGGCCTTTGACATCCAGAGAAAGACCATCGCCGTCGATGTCATCGGCTTTAAGACGGTCATCGACCGGGTTGCCGCCCTCCGGCAGCTTTCGGAGAAGTCCACCCAAGTCCTGCAGATGTTCAATGTGCTGCAACAGTGCGATACAGGCGACAATGAGGATTTAACGGCTCAGAAAAGCCTGCTCCTTGCCCGTTACAAACTGCCATCCATGATCGGAAGTCCCACCCTTGTCGCATCCCTATTGAACGAGACGGAGAAGTTTTTTCAGAAGTTGCAAAATGCTCAAGATGTTCATGCTAAAAGGATGCTGGATATCCTGAAGAAGATCAATGAGACGCTGGGACAGGCTGCGAGCCTGCTCAAGGGTCTGGGTCTTCTCAACCAGCTTGCCACGTTGGGGTCGCCCCAGGGCCATGAGTTGGCTGATATATTGGAGAAACTCACGAATCAGGTGGACAAGGAGCTGACAGGCGGATCGACGCTTCACCGCGGATTGTCCTACAAGGCGCCTGAGGAAGAAGCAAAGGACATCCAGAAAAAGATCCGGCAGGCTTTTGAAAACCGGTCCGGCATCCTGCGCAGCCAACTGGAAAAGGTCATCCAGGGTAAGAAGCAGGACCAGCTCAAGACCCTTATCGATTTGATCCAGATCAGCAAGCTGCAGGAATTCGCCGCATCGCTTACGCCGGCGATCATCGAGACAATCAGAAAGATTTTAGAGGAGGCCCGAACGCAAGTGGAACGCACCCGGGCGCTGCAAACGATTGCGGACAAGTTCCCTACGGTGGGAGAAGAAGACATCGATCAGTTCCTGACGGAATTGCGTCAACTTCTCCAGAAGGAATTCAAGGAAAAGGCAAAAGCAGGCAAGAAAATTCTCCTCAGCCTGAAATAGGGGAAACGATGGAAAGGAAAAACAGCTTGGAGCACTTCATCAAAGAACATGCGCATCCCTACGATGCCGAAAAGGATGTTTATGAAAAACTGCCCTACGACAAGCCGGTCGAGGCGGGGAAGAACACGCCGATCTACAACGCCCATTCCTATCACACCAAGGTTCCCTATCAGGGGATCATCCCGTTCATCGACCATTACACGGAATCCGGTGATCTGATCCTGGATCCCTTCTGCGGATCGGGGATGACAGGCGTCGCCTCCCTTCTCTGCCCGTCCGGGCCGAGAAAAGTGATTCTGAACGACCTTTCCCCGGCGGCCGTCCATATCGCTCGGAATTACTGCACCCCCTGCGACGTGCAGCAGTTGAAGAAGGAGTTTGAACGCATCAAGGAGGCGGTGAAGGAGGAATTTGACTGGCTTTATGGAACCGAACATGTGGATCCGGAGACGGGTGAAACCATTCCGGCGACGATCCAGTACATGATCTGGAGCGATGTCTATGCCTGCCGGCCAAAGAAGCACGACACCCATAAACATCCCATCAGCCCCGACGGTTGCGGCGGCGAAATCGTTCTCTGGGATGTGGCGGTGGACCATGAAAACGGACAGATTGAGGATAGCTTTGTCTGTCCACACTGCGGCGAGACCTGGCGCAAGACGGAACTTACACTTCTCCGTTCTGTGCCGGTGAGGACCAATTATGCCTATACGGTTCCCGTAAAAGGGAAAAAGACGCCCAAAAAACCAAAGGTGCGGCGGATAGAGCGGCCGGTCAGTGCGTTTGAACTCCAACGGCTGAAGGAAATCGAGGAACGGGAGATCCCTTACTGGTATCCGACGACACCGTTCGATAATACCCGTGAGATGTGGCGCGGGGTGCATCGTGATGCGGGAATTACGCGAGCCTGTGATTTCTACACGAAGCGGAATCTGTGGGCGCTGGCGAGACTATGGGAAGAAATTGCTAAAGCACACCAAAAGCTCCAGGGTGGTCTTTCGTTTGCCTTCACTGGTGTGTGCATGGGGGTCTCTCGTATGAATCGTTTCGTCCCGGGAAAGACTTCCTATCCATATAAATTGCAGCCTGGCGTGCTATATATTCCTGCTTTAATGAAAGAATACAATGCGTGGTGGGGATTTACAGATAAACTTTTGTTGAGAATAGTAAAGGTTTACAAGGAGTTTGAAAAGTTTATTGGTTTAGAGCACTTGTTTCTTAATCGACCTGCTGGTGATCTACAAATTCCAGATAATAGTGTTGACTACATCTTTACCGACCCCCCCTTCGGTTCCAACATTTTTTACAGTGACTGCTCATTCCTATGGGAGTCTTGGCTGGGGAAATTTACCGATGAAGCCAAGGAAGCGGTCTGGAACAAGAGCCGCAAGCCCGAGGAAGGGGGCAAGACTCTCGACGGCTACAAAACCCTGATGGCGGAGTCCTTTCGGGAGATGTACCGGGTTCTCAAGCCCAACCGCTGGGCGACAGTGGTCTTCTCCAATTCCGACGACCGCGTCTGGGAATCCATTCAGGATGCGGCCTACCAGACCGGCTTCGTGATCTACGGCGGCAAGGAATTCGACAAGATGCAACGGAGTTTCAAGGGCCTCCGGGGAGAAAAGGGACAGGAAAAGGTCATCTCCAAGGATGTCCTGCTGAACCTGCACAAACCGAACACGCCGCTGGTCCGCAGCCGGGAACTGACCCGGATCGCAGACGTGGAAGGGTTCATCCTGCAACAGATCAAGGAATATTTGCAGTATCTCCCGCCCGACGCCTCAACAAGCGAGCGCACGATTGAAGCCATCACCCGGGCGGTGCAGCGCCGGGTCCTCGAACAGGGCTGCTCCATGCAGGGGTTCAGCGCAGGATTCATCGCCGATGTCCTCCACAAGGCGCGCCAGAAATTTTCTCTCCTGGATGTCGATGGCATTTGGCACCCTGCAAACGGCTATCTCGATAGCCTCCTTGTCAGGAACGAGACATCGGCCATCCTCTGGCTGACGGGCCTTCTGACTAAAAAGGCATTGCGACTGGACGAAATCGACCCATTATGGAAACAGGAGCGCCTGCGCGGAGGCTACAAAGGGCTCCGCGGAC
>Ga0247840_10004397_pt1 | contig 22340 bp, 20 predicted proteins | sample LaCruzMarch2015__FD_192404 | JGI IMG/M metagenome (GOLD analysis project Ga0247840, IMG submission 192404) | Freshwater microbial communities from meromictic Lake La Cruz, Castile-La Mancha, Spain - LaCruzMarch2015_17m | ecosystem: Environmental > Aquatic > Freshwater > Lake | place: Spain... | reverse complement strand
TAGGTACTTTTGAGCATTTTCAGTTAAGGTCGAAAAAAGATTTTATGAGAGTTATGGAAGTCAATGTTTTTGGGGCTTTTAATATCATTAAAAATACTATTAATTTGTTTGATACCAAAGATCACCCTGGCAACATTATCAATATCGGCTCCATCTATGGGCTAGTTAGTTCTGACCCTAATATTTATGAGGATCTCAATCGTATGAACTCTGAAGTATATTCAGCTTCAAAAGCGGGTGTAATACAGCTCACTAAGTACTTTGCTGTTCACCTGGCTAAACTTGGAATTTGCGTAAACGCAATCAGTCCGGGTGGTATTTATAATCAACATCCTGAAAAATTCTTAGCTAGTTATTCTCAGAAAACACCAATGGGAAGAATGGCTTCCGTGGAAGAGGTTTCTAGTGCAGTAATGATCTTCTGTAAAAACAATAATAGGTATTTAACAGGGCAAAATCTCACTATTGATGGCGGTTTTACTGCATGGTAATGAAAAAATATTGCATCATTGGGGCTGGCATTAGTGGGTTGACATTGGCCTACGAATTGGCGAAAAAAGGTGAAGTCGTAAGGATTTTTGAAAAATCTAAAAACATTGGCGGTCTAGCTAGAACCGAGATAATAAATGGGGTTCATTTTGATTGTGGCCCCCATCTCTTTCACAGCAATAAAGAGGAGATAAAGAATTATTGGATTGATTTATTGGGTGATGCGATATCAACGCCTAATTTATTTGGCGCTAATTTCATTGACTCTAAAATTTACGAATACCCTTTATCTAGAGAGTCAATCAGCAATCAATTCAATAGAGCGGAAATTGACGTCATAGAGGCTGAGTTAAAAGAGAGGGATTTGACACGACTTAGTTCTGCAAAGAATTATGAGGAATACGTTGAGATTCTCGCGGGACCATTTTTAGCAAATAGATTTTTTAAGCGTTACCCAGAAAAATTATGGGGAATTAAAACTTCTGAGTTATCAGCAAGATTTGCTCCGAGAAGGGTTGAGATTCGAGAGGAAAGTAGGGCATTCCACTCTGGAGATGGTAAGTGGGCAGCAGTTTTAAGTGGCGGATGTGGGGTGCTCGCAAGCGCTTTGGAAAAAAGATTAAATCAACTGGGTGTGGTAGTTGAGTACGGAATGGAAGTATCAAATTTATTCCTAAAGGAAGGCAATTCTGGAAGAATAATTTCAAAAATTGAATTCAATAACGACATGGAAAGTCTTGATGTTGAGGATTCAATAGTGGTTTCAACTATCCCCATAACAACACTAGCCCATTTCTTCTCCATTCCCAATCATCTATGGTACCGAAGTTTAAAAATTGTCTCGGTTTTAGTCGGCAAGCGAGTGTCTTTACCGGGGGGTTATGATTGGCTATATTTTGATTCGGAAAACCTTCTTTTTCATAGAATTACTTTGCAAGATAGTTTCTCTAGAAAAGGCATTCCTGAAGGTCACTCAATAATTAGCTGTGAAATTGCCTACTCAAATGGAGACGCAATTTCTTGCCTTGAAAAAAGTCACATTGTAGAGAAATGTGTATCTGACATAATTAAAGTTTTGCCTATCAAGAAAGATGAGATTGTTTCAACTCATTATATGGATGCTGGGTATGTATACCCGGGAATTACTTTGGGATACGAACCGGATTTAGCAAACGTCGCCTCTTATCTTGACAGCATAGACAATCTTTATAGACATGGCGCTCTCGCTGAATTTGAGTATTCTGATTTACAAGTTCTAACAGCAAAGTCTATAGATTTGGCAAATGTATTGAGTGATGAAAACCTTAAAATTAATGGCCTCGTCAAAACTCGCAATTTAATTCCTGCAAGCTCAGTTTTAATAAATGGAAGAGAAATTTGCAAAGGAATGCCACCTTTTATTATTGCTGAAGCAGGCTTAAATCATAATGGTGACTTGTCGATAGCAAAGAAATTGGTATTAGAGGCAAAAAAATCTGGAGCTGATGCTGTAAAGTTTCAAACATATGCCAGAGCCAGGATATCCAAATCAGTAAGAACCTCTTCATATTACGAGGATCTTGTAGATACTCAGGAAAGTTTGTCGGATTTGTTGGATAGAATTCGATTAAGTAAAGAAGATCTTGGGAGTCTATTTCAATATGCTAATGGGGTAGGCATAACAATCTTTTCAACTCCTTTTGACATTGAGTCATATCAGATTCTTGAGGAAGTTGGTGCGCCCGCATACAAGATATCATCAATGGACATAGTGAATATTCCATTGATCGCTAAAGTGGCCGCTTCTATGAAGCCTCTGATCATTTCAACGGGTATGTCAACTTTGGCCAACATAGAGGAAGCGCTTAATGCAGCTTTGTCTACGGGCAATGATCAGATAATACTTTTGCATTGCGTTTCGGCTTATCCATGCCCACCTGGTATCGCCAACTTGGGTAAGATAAATAAATTAAGTAATATTTTTTCAGTGATTTCAGGGTATTCAGATCACACTACTGGAATTGATATTGCCTTGGCATCAGTTGCAATGGGTGCCTCTGTAGTCGAGAAGCACTTTACGCTTGATCGCAAGATGGATGGCCCAGACCATAACTTTTCCTTATTGCCGGATGAGCTTACACAATTAACGGTTGCAGCAAAAAGAATTCATTCTGCAACACAAGAATGGGGCTTTGATGTAAATAATTCTGAAATCAATACAGCCCTAAACTTAAGGAGAAGTTTATTCTTTGTCCGCAATATGAAAGAAGGGGAGAGAATTTCCGAAGAGGATTTGGTAGTTAAATCACCTGGTATCGGCCTTCATCCCAGGTATTTAAGATTAGTGGTAGGTTCAATCTTAGTTCAATCAGTAGTAGAAGATAACCCGGTGCTATTTGACCATCTAATTAGTAAATAAGACAATGAAATCCCAAGTTGATCAAATTGTAGATTCTTTGTTGTTAAAGTTAGCCGGTATCAGAGAATTTGAGCCTCAAGTGGATGTGTATTTTATGCTTGGAAGTACCGTATCAAAGAACCCTAAGCAATTACCCTACACAACTCCATTAAGAAGATATGATGACTATGTGGTGCTGGGCGCTATTGTGTTCAATCAAATAGATGCTATGGTACTGGCCAAAGTTTTTGGATCGCTCGTTGACAGGTTTTATGTTGATGTTGAAAAGAAATTGCCAATTGATTATGCGCCAAATTATGAATTAATTGAAAAATACGACATCCACTTGCCTGATCAAAAGAGGAGTGGCGCTCCCGAGTTGGGAAATATTAGCCACGCAGTATTACCAATAATTGATAATAAGATTTACTTCCCATACAAAGCAAACGATATAACAGTGGATGCAGTATGGACATTCGTTGCATCATTTGTTGGAGATCTAAGTGGCAAAAATATTTTGTTGGTTGGACTTGGGAATATCGGATCTAAGTTGAGTTTGAAATTTGTAGAGTCTGGTGCCGATGTCAGCGTTATAGGCACAAGAGAATATAGAGATTTAGCAATAATAAATTCGTTAAATACAATAAAAAATAAAGCAGTACTTGCGCAAATTCATTTGAGCAATAGTATTGAGTTTTCCGCATTAAGGGCAGATGTAATTGTGCTTACCGCTTCTGGAGGGGAAGTCTTTTGGGGCAAAGAGGCTGAGTGCTCAGTTCAATGCAAGCTTGTCGTGGATGTTGGAAAAGGTAATCTGAGTGAGGATGCCTTGGAGGTGTTCCATGGAAAGGGCATTGCTGTGTGGAGAGCGGACATCAGCGACTATCTTCCGACTATGATTTCACAATCTAAAATCATTAAGTATGATGCCTTCAAAAAATTTGGATTTAGGTTGGTTGGCGAATATAAAATAATTTCTGGAGGATGGGTTGGGAGGGTTGGGGATGTTGTTGTTGATAACTTCAATGATCCAAAAACAATTATAGGTATATGCGATGGTAAAGGCGGCTTTAAAGATTACACAGATCATGAACTTTTAGCTATATTGAGGCTAATAAAATCTAGTCTAGGTGCTTCGTGAAGGTATTATGCATAATACCGGCCCGGGGCGGAAGTAAATCTATCCCAAGAAAAAATATTAGCCTATTGAATGGTCGACCATTGATTGACTATTCAATAAAATATGCAATTAGATGTCCGCTTATAAATAGAGTCATTGTCTCCACCGATGATGATGAAATTGCTAATATTGCTTTTACTTGTGGCGCAGAGATTCCTTTTAAGCGGCCTGTTGATATTGCAACAGATGCGACCCAAGATTATCCTGTTATCAAACATGCTCTGGATTATTTTGACAATATAAAAGAGTATTACGATATTTTTGTGTTGTTGAGGCCAACATCTCCCTTGAGGCCCGACGGATTGATAGAAAAAGCATTGGAAATTATTAAACAAAATCCCTCCGCCAGTTCTGTGAGGTCAGTAGCATTAGTTACAGAGCATCCATACAGAATGTGGAAAAAAAATGGAAATACGATACAGGGCTTGTTGGAATCTGATGAGCTAAAGGAGCCATACAACATACCAAGACAAAAGCTTCCTGAATATTTTTTTCAAACGGGTGATATTGAGGTAGTGACTAGAGGCGCTTTATTGAGTGGTTCAATTTCAGGACAAAACGTGATGCCACTTGTTATTGAAAATAATTTTATTGATATTGACAATACTCAAGACCTCATAGCAGCGGAAATTAGACTGGCAAATGAAAAATAAGATAGCTTTTGGTACTGCGAGTTTAGGTATAGCCAATTACGGAATCTCAAATCGAGAATTGAAAGAAGATCCTAAAAAAATATTAGATAGAATTTTTGAATCTGGGGTGGATAGTTTTGATGTTGCAAGAAGCTATGGCTTATCAGAAGAAATAATTGGAAAGTGGCTGGCAGAAAGTAATAATACTGTATGGTTGTCCACAAAAGTAGACGGCATTACATTGGAAAATTACAATTCAGATTATTTATTAGAGCAAGTTAATGTAAGTAAAAAATTAATGAATGTAGGGACAATTGATCTTGTATACCTACATCAAAATAATATAGAAATTTTTAGTAATAAGAATGTTATTGATGACCTACTAACGCTTAAAAAAAATGGTTTATGTCAGGAGGTTGGGGTATCAATTTATACCAAAAATGAATTATTAAAGGCAGTTGAGCTAGGCGTATATGATTGGATTCAGTTGCCATCGAATATACTGGACACATCACTCTTAAGGGCGGCAAAAGAGATTTGTAAATCAAAGATAGCAGTTAGATCAATATTTCTCCAGGGCGCGTTCTTTTCAAAAAATTTAAAAAGTTATCGCGGGATCCCGGGTGTTGAAGGTCTTGATGAAGGCATTCAGCTGTCTAAAATACTGGCTCAGGAATATCGCATACAATTAGAAACTATGATGGTTTCATATATTTATGGTTTCCAGCAAGTTGAACAGGTAATTCTTGGAAGTAGAAACCTATTTTTTAATAATTCAATTAATGATTTGGTTATTAATTTACCAGAGGACTTAGTAAAAAAATTGGATAAAATATCAGAAAAACAAAAAGAATGGACAAACCCAAGATCATGGAAATAAATAATAAAGTTGAAGTTTCTAAATGTCCAATATGTAAGTTTAATGCTTATGAATACTTTAGGCATAAGGACGTGGCTGACAAAGAATTAAAATTGTTTAAATGCATAAATTGTGGGCATGGACATTATGGACACAAATATTCTAAAAATGAGTTGAATTCAATCTACGAGGCAGAATATGCTAGCGGTTATATCGAGGACTCTGAATTATCAAAATTGAGAAGGATTCAATACAAAGAGGATGTAAAGATATTAAAAAAATACATTGATTATGATAAGCAAATATCCGTATTAGATTATGGTTGCTCTAACGGTGGATTTTTAAAAGCCATGCCGAAATTTTGGAGAAAATATGGTTTCGAAATTAATCCTACGCATAAAAATTATGTGAAAATGATGCATTCAGAAATCAAATTAGTGGATGATATAGGTGATATCAATAAATCATTAGACCTAATAGTAATGAGGGGTGTGATTGAGCATATTCAAGTATTTGACAAAGTTATTGATAATCTGTGCAAAAAAATTAAAAAAGGTGGTGGCTTATTTATTACTGCAACACCAAATTTTGAATCTATCTGTTCGATACTTTATAAAGAGCAGTGGAGTCAAATTAAAGCACCAGAGCACATACATCATTTCACAATCGCATCATTGGCAATTCTTCTGATGAAACATCAGCTGGTTTTGAAAAACTATGATTTCCAGTATTTCAAAACACCTTATGAAAATTGGAGTAGAGATAAAAAGATCTTTTTGGAAAATAATAATAAACGCAATAAAATTACTCATGCATTTCCAGGGAATATGATCACTGCATATTTCGAAAAAAATTGAAAAAAGGTAGCTATTTTGAGAACAGAGCAAGAAGAATTTTGGGCAGGAAATTTCGGCGACCAATACTCGGATAGGGTTGTAGGCGAAGGTTGGATTAGTTCAAATTTAGCATTTTTTTCGGACGTTATAAAAAAAACCGTTGGAGTTGAATCTATACTTGAGTTAGGTTGCAACATAGGGTTAAATCTAATTGCACTACAAAGACTAAATCCCAAATTAAAATTAAGTGGCGTAGAGATAAATGAAAAAGCATTTTTAGCTGCGACCAAAAATACAAACGCACAAATACACCATAAAAGTATTTTGGATATATTGCCACTTGAAAAATCAGATTTGGTATTCACAAAATATGTATTAATACATATTAATCCAGATATGCTGAATAAAATATATGAGAATATCTATAATTTATCTAAAAAATATATCTTGATATGTGAAGATTATAATCCAGTACCCACCGTTGTAAATTACAGAGGTAACGAAGAAAAATTATTTAAAAGAGACTTTGCGGGTGAAATTATTGAAAAATATAATTTAAAATTGATTGACTATGGTTTTATATATAAAAGAGATTTAAATTTTCCGCAAGATGATATGACCTGGTTTCTATTAGAAATATAAATAATATAAATGAATTTATATGAAAATTTATCATTCCTTTGGAAATTACTTGATTATAGTATTAAAATAAAGTTTTGGATTTTAGTTTTTTTAATAATATTATCAGGTTTATTTGAGATTGTATCAATTGGATCATTCTACCCTTTGATGCTTTCAATAATTAATCCTAAGAGTAAATTTTTAATTGATGTAAATAATTTATTTAATTTCAATGAAAATCTTATTTCACTTGTAATTTGTTTATTTTTTACTTTTGTAATAATTTTTTCCGGGATTATAAGAACTTATTTCTTATATTTATTGAATAAGTTTTTATCTTCTTCAAGTTTACTTCTTGGAAGTATTTTATATAGAAATCTATGTAATAGCTCATATGGAGAGGTAAAATCAAAAAATATTAGTTTTTATATAGATCTTCTAACTAATAAAATAGACTCTACTATATTTAATATACTATATCCACTATTGAATATAATAAGCTCAACACTTATATTAGTATTTATAATAACTTTCAGTATATATCTTGGAGGATTCTATGCGCTTAGTTTAGTCTTCGTTATTGCCATTTTATATTTAATCTTTGTATATAAAGTCAAAAAAGTATTATTTTCAAATAGCGTAGTAATTGCTATTGAATCAGAGCATTTGATAAAAATAATTAGGGATTTTTTAGGGAATCTTAGGGATGCAAAATTGGGTTTCTTCCTTAAATATTTTGAAAGTACATATGAAAGAAGTGCTTTACTTTTAAGATCTGCGCAGGCTCACAATACATATATCAGCGCTCTTCCTAAATATATTTTGGAAAATTTAGGATTAGTAGTGCTTGTATGGTTAACTTACATGCTATCTAAAAATGGCGACCCCGCTAATGTTGTAGCAATCCTAGGTATGATTGCTCTTGCTTCTCAGCGCGCACTCCCTATGTTGCAACAGATTTACTCATCATATTCCAACATGAGAAGCGGTTACTATTCGCTTAGTTCAATTGTGAACTATTTGCAGTCGCACACCCATGAAAAAATGGGCAATAAAAAAGTTTCATTCAAAAGAAACATTCGGTTTGAAAATGTTACTTACACTTATCAAACAAAAAAAGCACCATGCATAAATAATGTTAACTTTACTATTGAACGGGGAACTGTTGTTGGTGTTATTGGTCCCTCAGGCGTTGGAAAATCAACATTAATAGAGTTAATATCTGGTTTATTAACACCAACAAGTGGTTTCATATATATAGATAATGAAATTCTTGATAATTCAAATATTATAGACTGGAGATATAAAATATCTTATGTTTCTCAAGATATTTTCATATCAAATTTTTCAATATTACAAAATATTACTGAAGAGTCAATTGAGAGCGAGGTTGATTTAGAATCTTTAAATAAAATACTAACTATTTGTAGTTTAAATAGTTTAATTGATTCAATAAAGGGCGGCATAGATGCAACTATAGATGATAATGGATCAAGTTTTTCTGGTGGACAAAAACAGAGAATTTTAATAGCAAGAGCGCTTTATAGAAAATCAGAACTGATTATTTTGGATGAAGCAACAAGTGGCCTAGATGATAAAACTGAAAAAGAATTTTTAATGGGATTATTCTCGCTACAAGATAGACCAACTATTATCATAGTTACTCATAAAGTCCAGCTTCTTGAATACTGTGATTCAATTATAAAATTAGAGCATCAAAAGAGTTCTTGAATTTATGAAGTTAATATATCTTTCTTTTTCAAAGCTAACAAAAAGAATTATTGATGATTACTATATAGAAAAATTCATTAATGCTGGGGTTAATGTTAGCTATTGGGATCTTACTGAATTTCTTCATTTGCCACATACGGATTATGGCGAGATTAATGCAGAATACCTATTAAAAATTAATAGCTATCATGAATTCGTTTTGATGCTAAAAAAAAATTCTGATTCCATTTTTATAACTAATATTCCATACAATATTTCATTTATTTATTTTTACCTTTTACTTTCAAAATATAAGATAAATTTTTCATATATTGAATACGGCCCTAAGCCATCTTTGAAATCTTCAAAGGTAAACAGGCTAAGAAAATATCTTTCCTCGCCATTTTTTTTTATAAGATTATTTATTGAAAATTTAATTATTGTAAAAATTCCATTATTTCTTCGACAAATTAAATACTATGAAAATTATTTTACACCTACAGGATTAAATTGCGGACTTCTAAAGTCAAAAAGAATTATTAAAATTAATTATATTGATTACGATCGCTACTTAGATTCAAAATTTTTTAAAAATCCATTAGTAGACATTAATTATGCGGTTTATCTTGATACAAATTTAACTGCTCACAATGACTTATTGCTGTGGGGGTTGCAACTAATCGATAAAAAAAGATATTACGATAATTTAAACAGCTACTTTGATAGTATTGAAAAAAGGCACAATTTGAAAATTGTTATTGCGGCACATCCATCTGCAGTTTATATAAGTAATCCATTTAACGGTAGAAAAATATTCTATAGAAATACACAAAATTTAACAAAATTTTGTAGTTTTGGCATAGTTGATTCGAGTAGTTCGATAAGTTATTTAGTAATGAATAGTAAACCATTTTATTTAATTTATTCTCAACAATTTATCTCAAACTATAATCATCATGTAATGCCCACGATAAATACTTATAAAGATTTTTTTTTCATAGAACCACAATGTATTGATGATAATTTATCATATTCAGACGCAGAATTGATAACACCTAATCTTGAAATATATAAAAAATATATGTACGAATATTTAACCTCGCACGAAACACAACATATTGATTCATTTTCTATAATTTATAAAAGACTAATAAGCCATTAATGTATCATAAATTTATAAGCTTCTATAAATTTTTAATAAGAATTATTGAGCTTACTTTTTCCAAAAAAATTGGTTTTTATTCTTTTGGAGATTTTTTAAAATTTTCTGATATTTTAAAAATTCGCCATTTGCTTTTTAATCCCTCTCAAAAAGTGATTTATGATTTTGAGCTAATTTTTCAAAATATGTTTAATCTTCACAATTGCATTGCATTTGCATCTGCAAGGATGGCTTTTCACTCTTTCCTTTGCGCAATTTCTATCTCAAAAGACGATGAAATTATTGTTACTGCAGGCACCTGTTCAGTAATGATAAATGCAATTATTCGAATTGGGGCTAAGCCTGTTTTTTTAGATATTGATCCGTTGACTTTTGGAACATCTATATCAAAACTTTCCACTTTAATTTCTGACAGAACAAGAGTTATAGTTGTTCAGCATTCGTTTGGCATCCCATGCGATATTGAAAAGATTCTTGAGATTGCAAGAGAGTCAAATATTTATGTAGTTGAAGATTGCGCCCTTAGTTTAGGCAGTAAGGTTAATGGCTATACTGTTGGGTCACTGGGAGACGCATCTATTTTTTCTTTTGATAGCACTAAACCTATTCCTATTTTTATAGGGGGTATGATTTCTATTAAGTCGAATGATATATCTATAAAAGTCCGCGCCATACAGAAATCTTGTTCCGAGCTTCCCAATTCAAAATTATTTGCAATTTATAATAATTTTATTTATAGATTCATAATAAATGCCATTAGATGTAATAGTCTTCTGCATGTATCTTATTTTGTGGACTTTATTAAATGTAAATTATTTAAATCGACTGGATGTTATTTAAACGAAGATTATTTACCAATTAATAATACTAGCGGATATTCATATCCTAGTAAGTTGCCATCTTTTCTTGCCGCTATCGGAATTATTTGGCTTTCAAATTGGGAGGAAGTTTCGAGAAGACGTCAGTCAAACTTAAGTATATTCATTGAGACTCTTCGAAATAAAAGAAATGTCACCTTACCGGGTGGATATTTAGATGCAACCAAAACTATAATCCCATTAAGACTTATTTTTTACACCTCTGATAGCTCTGTTTTAGATGCCTTGAAAAAAGAGGTTGATATATTCTCATTTTGGTTTAGGGAGCCCGTTATTTGCAGAGAATTACCTCTAGAAGCTTATGGATATATCTCTGGGTCATGCCCCAATATCGAAGCGTATGGCCCATTAATATGTAATTTCCCTGTCGATATGTCAACTCAACAATTTAGTAAATTACTGCGTAAGGTTTTTTAATTATGAGTTTTAAAAATGCTTTTTATGGCAAAAAAGTAGTTGTAACGGGGCATACTGGTTTTAAGGGTTCATGGTTAACTGCATGGCTTTTAAGTCTTGGTGCTGAAGTTGTTGGGGTTTCTCTAGACCCCCCAACAATTCCATCACATTTTTCAGAGGCGGCCTTGGGGGGGCTTGTAAAGGACCTTCGTATAGATGTGCGTAATCAAAAAATGCTTATTGAAGCGCTAGTTGAGGCGCAGCCAGATTTTGTTTTTCATATGGCAGCGCAGGCATTGGTTAAGAAGTCTTATCTAGATCCGCTCGAAACATGGGAAGTAAATGTTATTGGAACATTGAACATTCTTGAGGCTTTGCGCAATCTTAAGAAGAAATGTGTGGCCATCATGATTACAAGCGATAAGTGCTATGACAATATTGAGTGGGTTTGGGGGTATCGTGAAACAGATATATTAGGTGGACCAGATCCCTACAGCGCATCAAAAGGGGCTGCTGAGTTGGTAATCAAGTCTCAAATAAAATCCTTTTTTCAAGATGGCTCTTCTGAGGTGCTTATTGCGGTTGCAAGGGCCGGTAATGTTATTGGGGGGGGTGATTGGGCTCAAGACAGAATTGTTCCGGATTGCGTTAAGGCCTGGTCATTAAATCAGACCGTTGAGTTGAGAAATCCGCTATCCACAAGGCCATGGCAACATGTATTGGAGCCACTAGGGGGGTACCTATCATTGGCGGCATCTTTGGAAAAAAACTCCAAGTTGCACGGAGAGGTATTTAATTTTGGCCCAAGAGCTATTCACAATCATAGTGTGTTAGATCTAGTTAAGGAGATGGGAAAATTCTGGAATCAAGTGTCTTGGCTTGATGTGTCTAACCAGGACATTGGTCCATATGAGTCTGCCTTATTAAAGTTAAATTGTGACAAAGCACTTTTTTATCTAGACTGGCATGCGGTAATGGATTTTGAAGATACTGTGCGGATGACCGCTCAATGGTATAAAAACTTTTACCAAGGTGACGGACCTATTTTGGAATTTACAAAAAGACAGATTTCTGAGTATGTCAATTTAGCAAAGGAAAAAAAGTTGACATGGGCGCAGTAGAAGATATTTTAATTTCAGATCTTAAGATCATTTCCGTTCCCGGAGGTGATGTATTGCACGCAATGAAGCATATGGATTTGGGTTATGAGGGGTTTGGTGAGGCTTATTTTTCCCGAATTGACATTGGTGCAATAAAGGCATGGAAGAGGCACCTAAAAATGACCCTTAATTTAGTGGTTCCAGTTGGGAGGGTCACCTTTCATTTTATTGATGAGCATGGAGGTTGTAGGCATATGATCATAGGGTCTTCTGAATATAAAAGATTAACGGTACCGCCTGGAATTTGGTTTGGTTTTAAAGGACTTGATGAGAATGGAAGCCTACTCTTAAATATTGCAGATATCCCCCATGATCCGACTGAAGTTCAGAGGAAAGATGTATCAGAAATACAGGTAAATTGGGAAGAGTAAAACCATGAAGACAATTCTTTTAGCAGGTGGATTTGGGACGAGGTTATCAGAGTACACCGATATTGTTCCTAAACCAATGGTTCCAATCGGAGGGAGGCCCATCCTTTGGCACATCATGCAGCATTATGCGAATTACGGCCATAAAGATTTTTATGCGGCTTTGGGTTACAAGGCGGAGGTTATTAAAGAGTTTTTTTTGAATTATCGAACGCTAAACTCAGATTTTACGGTTGACTTGGCTACGGGCAAGCTTAAGCCCCATCAGTTTGATGACGTCGACTGGCAGGTAACTCTGGTAGATACAGGTCTTGCAACTATGACAGGTGGTCGCGTTAAGAGAATGAAGCAGCATGTAGGAAATGAAACCTTTATGCTGACTTATGGCGATGGTGTTGCCAATATCGACATTGAGGCGTTGATTCGATTTCATCGATCTCACGGAAAGATGGTAACCATATCTGCAGTAAGGCCTGCGGCAAGATTCGGTGAGCTTGAAATTGAGGGCAAAAGAGTTGTGAGTTTTACCGAAAAGCCACAGCTTCATGATGGTTGGATTAATGGTGGATATTTTGTAATTGAGCCAGATATTTTCGATCTTATAAAAGGCGATGATACTTTCCTTGAGAGAGAGCCCCTTGAGCAGGTGGCTGCACTTGGTGAATTAATGGCGTATCACCATAATGGATTCTGGCAATGTATGGATACTAAGAGAGATCACGAGATGCTCGAAAAAATGTACGAATCAAAACAAGGGATTTGGGGTAATTAGTATTTACGCTAAATTATATTTATGATCCGACTTTCAAAATCATGCTTAGGCAAAGAAGAGCAGCGAGCGGTAGTCAATGTTCTGGAAAAAGAGTTTCTTGGCATGGGTGATGAGGTTCAGAAATTTGAGTGCGAACTTTCACAATTCTTTGGCCGACCCGTCGTTTGTGTTGTGAATGGTACAGCGGCTTTGCACTTGGCTTTACAGGCTGCAGGCATCGGCGCTGGTGATGAGGTCCTTGTTCCATCACTAACTTATGTGGCCTCGTTTCAGGCAATTTCTGCAACGGGAGCTCTTCCAATAGCTTGCGATATTGACGATAAAACATTGACGTTAGATTGTGCGTCAATGTCTTCAAGGTTAACCAATAAAACAAAGGCAATAATGCCAGTGCATTACTCTGGTGGCGTAGGTGATCTCTCTGCTTTATATGATTTTGCGAAAAAGCATAACCTTAGGGTAATTGAGGATGCAGCTCATGCTTTTGGAACCAAGTACCGTGGGCAGAGAGTTGGATCTTTCGGAGATATAGCTTGTTTTAGTTTTGACGGTATAAAAAATATTACCTCTGGAGAGGGTGGATGCGTCGTTTCAGATGATGAACAGATCATTGCTTCAATAAAAGATTCACGCCTACTTGGTGTTGAAAAGGACACTGAAAAGCGATTTTCTGGTCAGAGGAGTTGGGAGTTCTCGGTAAGTCGACAGGGGTGGCGGTACCATATGAGTAACATCATGGCAGCGATTGGAATAGAGCAATTAAAAAAATTTCCACAAATGGCTGATAGGCGGCAAAACCTGGCTAAAAAATATGATTCGTTTTTGATCGGAAATGAGTGCATTAAAGTTATTCAGCATAATTACGATGAGGTTGTCCCCCATATATATGTAATTCAAATTGAATCAATGAAGTTCAGAGACTCATTAAGAGATGAGTTGTTGAAGTTGGGAATACAGACCGGGGTTCATTGGCAGCCGAACCATCAGCTTGACTTTTATTCAGACTATCAAATTGGACTAAAAAATACGGAAAAAATTTATCCACATTTATTGACCTTGCCGTTACATCCTGATTTAAATAATGAGGATATTGAATACATCTGTAAGAATTTGTTAGAGCTTATAAAGTCCAATAATGGAAAGTAGTCAACATACACCACTTGTAAGCGTCATTATGAATTGTTTTAATGGCGAAGAGTTTTTAAGTGAAGCCATTGAAAGTGTTATAGGGCAAACATATCAAAATTGGGAAGTAATATTTTGGGATAACTTGTCAGTTGACAATAGCGCTCAAATATTCAAAAGTTTTAAGGATATACGATTCAAATACTTTTGCGCCCAAAAACATACGCCTCTGTATGAAGCTAGAAATATGGCAATTGAAAGGGCTAGAGGTGAACTTATAGCATTTTTAGATGTCGACGATATATGGGTTAAGAATAAGCTCGAACTGCAGGTTCCAATTTTTCAGAATCAGAATATTGGCTTTAGTTGTGGAAAATATATTTTAATTAACGAACGTAAGTCAAAAAAATTATTGAAAAATGTTTTTGCAGAAGAAAATTTACCCGATGGAAATGTAACCAATGACCTGCTGGGAAAATATTTTATACATGTATCTACGCTTATGGTGAGGAGGGCTGTCCTGGATCGTGTTCCAGGACCCTGTGATCCTAGATTTAATATTATTGGTGATTTAGATTTAGCAGTAAATCTAAGTTTAATTTCGGATTTTTCGCCGGTTCAGCAGTCTTTAGCCTATTATCGTTGGCACAGCACAAATACTGGAATTGCCAAAGCTTTTAGCTTTTGCGATGAGTTTGATGAGTGGTTTTTAGAAAAAGACCTAGACAAAAAGATTAATAGCCTTAGTGGATATTTATGCCTTAAAAATAAAAATAATTGGAGTAAATGTATTAAGGCCGTCTATGAGGGAAAAAAAATAGAGGCTATAAAATTAGCAAGAAAAATTAATACTAGAAATAAAGTCAAAGTCTGGTTTGGGAGCCTATTACCAACTTGCGTTATAAAAAAAATTATTGAAAGATAATTCATGACTCAGATTAAAAGAACTGATCTGTTCGTGATATCTGTGGCATGTCACTCAGCTGTAAATCGGAAAATATATAGATTATTTTCTGATGATGGCTATTTGGTAGAAATACTTCTTCCAAAAAATCTTCAGTTGAGTGGGGGTATATATAGCGCAGATCCTAGACAAAAGGATGACCCATTTATTTGTGCTGAAAATTTGATTGGCACAAATTCTAGATTTCAGCTTTTCCAAAATCAATTTAAATTATTGAGGCAAAAAAAACCAAAATGTATTCTTTTGGATAATGATCCAATAAGTTTAAATGCGGTTCTACTTGGAGTTTGGTGTTATTTTAATCATGCAAAATTATTTTGTATTTCATGCGAGAACCAGCCCATAGGCGTTTTGAAAAATATTTATAGCAAAGGATTTTCTAGTATTGCAAGCAATTTAATTAAGATGCTCTTGTCTAAATTTAGCGTATTGCTAGTCGATACAGTCTTTACTATTAATGATGCTGGTACCAAAATTTTTAAAGAATTAGAATATAAAAACGTAATCCAAATGCCACTGGGATTTGATCCAAAAATATTTCATATAAATTATGCCGCAAGAAGTTCCATACGATTAAAACTTGGAGCTGAAAAATACTTGATTGGTTTTTTTGGAAGAGTTACAAGAGAAAAAGGTATTTTGATTTTACTTGAGGCTCTAAGCATGATTAAGGATCTTGAGTGGATGCTTCTGATGGATGAATTCAGTCAATATCAAAATGATTTTAATAAAGAGGTTGATGACTGTATCTCACGCTTGGGTTTGAGTAGCCGAATGATTTTTGCCAATCCAAAACATGTTGAGATGGGCGAATATATCAATGCCGTAGATTTGGTTGTGATGCCCTCAGTTTCAACAAAAAAATGGGTAGAGCAATACGGAAGAATAGCTGCAGAATCTATGGCTTGTGGAAAATTAGTTGTTGCATCCAATTCTGGAGCTTTGCCGATGCTGATAGATCGCCATGGAATCATATTTGATGAAGGCAATATTCATGAATTAAGAAAAATTATTAGAAGTGTGCTTAAATCGAAAAAATTGATTACTGAGCAATTTGACCCCAGTTTAATTTCTCAATATGCAATAGAGAAATTGAGTATTTATAGACAAAAAAAAATAATGCAAGAGCATTTATTTGGCCAATAAACACTAGTAAATTATGTTGGAGTTGGATTTAATGAGTGATCAATTTTTTGAGAGATACGAATGCCCAGCATGTGGTCATAAACATATTAAAACAATATTTAGACGTCGTTTTGATGACCCCCTAGTGCAAGATTATCTATCAATTGAGTATCCCTCTGCAAAAAATATGATCTTCCCGAGTGAAATTTTTTTCGATGTATCGGTGTGCTTAAGATGTGAGCTTCATTTTCAGAGATATGTATTCAAGGAGGAGTGTGTTGGCAGGGTTTACAACGATTGGATGGATCAAGATGCTGCGTTGGAAGATCATGTCAATAACGGTTTATGGAAAATTGAATACTACAAAAAAATATTGAAATATGCTGCATCATATTTAAAAAAATTACCAGAACAAATTAGTTTTCTAGACTACGGCGCTGGTTTTGGAGCTTCATTAGAGGTTGCCAGTGAGATGGGTTTTAAGGTTCATGCTATTGAATATTCTGAGGCTAGAATTGCTTATTTAAAGTCGAAGGGAATCCAAGCATTTAATGGCTTTCATAACGGACGATATGATTTCATTATTTGCGATCAGGTGTTGGAGCACGTGACCCACCCAAATGAACTAATTAAATCCATTGGTCAATTATTGGCACCAAACGGTTTGCTTTATTTGGCTGTGCCTAATTGTGTAAATATAAGAAAAAAATTACTACGGGCTGAATGTATTTCAAATCCAATTGCCTATCATGCGGCATTAGCCAATGCATCAATTGGCGCATTTCAACATATAAATTTTTTTAACAATATGAGTCTCACAAACTTAATTAGAAATAATGGATTGCAACCTTTTCTATCTTTGAGATTATCTTTTAGCTCACCAATTACATTGAAAAATTTTCTTAGACCTTTTTATCACCGTTACTTTAGCACTGTTTTTTTTGTAAAAAAGACGGCAGATAGATGAATATATTGGTTGTTGGTGCAACAGGATTATTGGGGGGACGAATTGCTGAATATTTCCTTCAGCAGGGACATCGAATAATTCTTGGCGTGAGAAATTTTAGTAAAAAGGATTATTTTAAATTTTCAACGGCAGAATATTTAATCGTAGATTTGGAAAATTTATCAGATATCGAAGATTCTCTTAGTGGAGTAGATCTCATAGTTTTTGCAGCAGGATTAAATGCATCAGAAAGTTTTTTAAATCCTAGAATGGCTATGGGAACGAGAGGAGTTGGTACAGAAAAATTAATTGAGGCTGCGATCAAATCTCGCGTAAAAAAATTTATATATATTTCATCAGCCCATGTTTATAAGAGCCCTTTAACAGGTATTTTTGATGAAATGTCGCCTCTCTTAAATGAAAATATCTACGCCTTAAGTCATCGTGCTGGAGAGGATGCGCTGGTTAAATCAATCCTTGCTGGAGATATAAGTGGTATTGTTCTGAGAATTGCCAATGGGTTTGGTCGCCCAATAGATGCTCGTGTCAATTGTTGGAGCCTTTTGGCCAATGACCTATGTAGGCAAGGGGTGGAATGCGGCACTCTTACGCTAAAAGGTAGCTGTACCAGTGTAAGAAATTTCATACCCATCACTGAAGTATGCGAAGCAATTGCTTTTTTTGCCGAGAGATTGCCAATATCAATAAATGATGAAAAGCTATTAATAGCAAACTTGGGTGCAGCAAATACTTTTTCAAACCTAGAATTCGCAAAAATAATTTGTGATAGATTTTCAAAAGTATTAAAAATTATGCCGAAGATCACCTTGGCAGATAATTCTAGGATGGATAGTGCCACTAATACTGCTAATGATCAACTTGTGTATAAAAGCAAATTCTTATCAAACATTGGCTATTATCCAAAGGATTATTTGATTCATGAGATTGATGAATTAATTAGGTTTTGTTATAAAAATTTTAGATGAAATAGATGTCAAAAAAACCTAAGATTAATATTTATTTAGATTATGCTGAAGATAATCGAAAGAGCATGGATATCTACGCCAATGCCATATATAACAATTTTCCACAGCCTAAGTCATTAGAAATTTTCCTGTACCGACCGATAAAATCTGATTGGATTAAATTCATCCCCAAGACTTTCAACCTTGGGACCAGGATTGCTAGGTATATCAATTATCCTTTAGCATTACTCTCTGAGAGGGATGGATTTAGCCACATCATTGATCAAACCTATGCACATTTAGCTTTGACTCTTAATCCAGACAAATGCATTGTTACTGTTCATGACTTGATCCCTATTCTTGCTTGGAAAGGTTTAATACCGTCAATACACCACACACGTAGACCTTTTCTATTTGAATACTCAGCTTATTTCTTAAAAAAAGTTAAAAAAATAATAGCCGTCAGTCATTCAACAAAATTAGATCTTATAAGAGTGTTCGGCATTCCTGAAAGTAAAATTATAGTTGTTCATAATGGAGTTGACCCTATTTTTAAACAACTTAATAGTGAAAAATTAGATGAAAAATATGTCAATTTAATTAAAGATGGGGTGTTTAACGTCTTAATCATTGGCAATAATTTCTACAAAAATAATAAATCAGCCTTAGCTGCCATCGAGCTTTTCGAGAGCAGGTATTCATGCGCTGTACAAGTTATATGTCTGGGGAATAATCTTTTAAGCTTTCAAGAAGACTGTAAGAATGTTAAGTTATCGATCAAGCCTATATTCTTGATGAATATAAGCGCAGAAGAATTGGTTGATTTATATAACATTTGTGACTGTCTTCTTTTCCCATCCTTGTATGAGGGATTTGGCCTCCCACCTTTGGAGGCAATGGCTTGTGGGCTGCCAGTTATTACATCCAATCTAGGTGCATTAAAAGAGGTTGTTGGGAGTGCCGCAGTAATTGTTGAGCCGACTGATATTGATGGGATTGCAACCCATCTCTATAGAGTGTTTACGGAACCTTATTTTCGTAATGATTTGATCTTACGCGGGCTTAAAAGGGTAAAAGAATTTTCTTGGAGTGTCGCGTCCAAGAAAATATTAAATATTTATGAAGAAACGTGGAAGACCTGATGAATAAATTGTTTAATGTTTTAAAGTTCACTCTAACCCATCCGCTCAACAAAAATCGAAAAATGCAGGCATTTATTACCCTGCTAAGATGGCAAGTTGGGTCTCGATTGCTTTCATGTGAAATAGTTTATCCATGGATTTCAGGCATTAAGGTGCTTACGAGGGCTGGAGAAACAGGTTTTACCGGCAACATATATGCTGGATTGCATGAGCATCAAGAAATGCTATTTTGTCTGCATTTATTAGGGGTTAACGACCTATTTTTGGATGTTGGTGCAAATATAGGATCTTATAGCTTACTAGTTTCTAAAATTTGCGGGTCTCAATGTATCGCATTTGAACCTTCCGATGATACTTTTAAACGATTGACCGCCAACATCCAAAAAAATAATTTACAAAATTTGGTAACTACCTATAAGTGTGCATTAGGTAATGAGGTGGGAGCTAAGAAATTTACTAAAAACTTCGATACAGTTAACCATTTAGTCGCCGATGACGAATTAATAAATGAATATATAGAAGTGGAGATGAGTACGATTGATTTGATGGTGGCTGAAAAAAAACCAAGTGCGATGAAAATTGATGTGGAAGGATATGAGACCTTGGTTGTAGAGGGCGCAAATAATGTACTCAGATCGCCGAAAATGAATGTAGTTATTATGGAGTTGAATGGAAGTGGGGTTAGATATGGATTTGATGAGACCGCTCTATTGAATAAAATGATTGGGTATGGATTCAAGCCTTATGTTTACAATCCATTCACCCGTAAGCTTATCCATTTGAATGGTAAAACCCAAAATGGAAATACGATTTTTATAAAAAATTTAAATGCTGTAGAACAGGCCATATCAATGTCTAAACCTATTTTAATAAATGGAAACCTGATTTGATTGAGTTTTTTACAGTCATTATGGGGCTCTTAGCTGCATTATCGATTTATATACCAAGACTTAAATGTGATTTTATATTTTTGATCGTTGTCATACCCATGGTATTAATTTCTGGATTGCGTTGGGAGATGGGCACGGATTGGACTAATTACTACAATATATTTGCATCACCCGATAGTAGTTATGCCTTAAGTATGGAGCCTGGGTACTGGTTGTACGTCAAGTCTATTAGATATTTTACAGATAGCTATTCAATTTTTTTATTGATAACAGATGGAGCCACTATTGGCGGTCTATCATATTTGATTTTTAGATACTCAGGTAGAAGTTTTCTATCGTTATTTTACTCAACAGGAACTCTATTTTGGTATGCTGGAAGCTTAAGGCAAATGTTGAGTTTGGTTTTTGTCACGATCTCGCTTAGATATGTTTTTCACAGAAAGCCGTTGCAATTTTTTATATGTATGGCCTTAGCGTTTTCTTTCCATAAATCCTCTTTATTTTTTTTAATAAATTATTTCATTTATAACAACTCTTTCATATTTTTACTGGGATTACTTGGGCTATTAATAATATTAATTGAATACGCTTCAATTATTTTTGATTACATAGTTAGTAAATTATACGAAGTTGTTTCAATTCAATTTCGCCTTTATACGGAGGGTTTAGCTAGCTCTAATCCATGGCTTGGTATCCCTCGAAAATTATTTAATGCTGCAAGCCTTTTTTATTTTTATAAAAAAATCCCAGCTGAAAATATTCAAAACACCTCCAAATTATTTGAATTTTATTTTAAGATGGTTGTGTTGAGCATGTTTTTTTATATTATTGGAGCTTTCTTTATTGAGCACGTATCATCAAGAATGGATATATTTACAGGATTTATCTGTATTCCAATATTAATTGGTATGATCGATAGTCGATTGAATAAGAAGTCACTTCAAGTTTATTTTTTTGCACTAGTAGTGTTTTTGAATATGATTTTTTACTTAAGGTTGGAGTTTTTAGATCTCTATCATCCATATTCTTCTATTTTTTATAACTCAAATTACATAAGAGAGTTGTACTGAAATTGAAACCAATAAATTCAAATTTTTTGAAATACAAGAATATTATAAATTTTATATGTAATGTTTTACCTGCTAGGATACGTGGCAAAGATTTAAATTCGGCAAATAAAATTCTTATTATGGATTGCCATCTAATTGGCGATATTGTTTTACTCACCCCATTTTTATCTGCACTAAGAACCAAATATCCCAATGCGTTTATAGCCCTAATAGCTGGTCCTTGGGCCAGAATTATTTTAATGGGAAACTATGGTCTGATAAATGAATTTTTCGAATTTGAAGCCCCCTGGGTTAAGAAAAATCAAGGTCATAGAGTCGCTGACATTATTAAGCTAATGTACTCAATACGATGCTCAAAGTGGGATATTGCAATTGAAATGCGTGGTGATTTTCGTCAAATTCTTATGCTTTGGTTGTGTCGGCCGAGGGCTTTATATGGGCTAGATTTGACTGGTGGTGGCCCACTACTTAGTCATCTAGTTCATGATGATGGCGTTTATAGACACATTCTTGACCATCATAAGAATATTGCTGTTGCAATGGACTTAATTAAACCAAATGCAACTTTTTTTCCAAATATTAGATTGAGCAATACTGAAGATATTATCGCTTCTAAAATAAATAAATATACTGGAGTTCACTTGGGGGCATCTAATATTCTCAGGCAATTTGA
>Ga0247840_10004390_pt1 | contig 22384 bp, 14 predicted proteins | sample LaCruzMarch2015__FD_192404 | JGI IMG/M metagenome (GOLD analysis project Ga0247840, IMG submission 192404) | Freshwater microbial communities from meromictic Lake La Cruz, Castile-La Mancha, Spain - LaCruzMarch2015_17m | ecosystem: Environmental > Aquatic > Freshwater > Lake | place: Spain... | reverse complement strand
GGAACCGGACCGTGACGACGGCCAGCCTTGCCCTTCACCAACGACCCAAACGGTTCAGTCATCCAGTGCGCACTGGGTGGGTCCGCTTTTCTTAGCGCAAGTGGGCGCATTTCGATTAGCGGCGAGGGTCCTGGCTGATCCTTCCTTGGGCGTACCACTGGATAGCGGCGGCTAGGCGCATTTCCCGCGCCAGTCCAGGCGGGTCCAGACGCAGGGCGGAGAAGGCGCCTTCGGGAATAGGAACGGTCAGGTTGATCATGGCAACGCTCCGGTCGGGCGAATCTTGGGGCAAGTCGGGGGCGGGTCGCGGGCGACGCGTATTCCCACTTGATCCGACCTACGCGGCCTGCTTCACTGGTAACGTGTTGCCGCGTTTGCTGACCGCGAGAATCTCGATGCCAACGATATGCCCGCTGGCATCGTAATCGGCGATGACCCCCGGCTCGATCTCCTTGGTCGCTTCGATCTGCGCCGCCGAGATCTCAAAATAGGCGGCGTCGGCGACCGGGTCGAATTCGAGTTTCATCGAGAAGTCAGGTGCACTTTTCCCGGGTCGCAAATTCCAGGCAACGGTTCTGGAGGTTCTGGATATCGGTCGAGGGTCCTGGGGTCATCAAGCGTAGGGGACTGCACAATCTGGAATCCTAATTCGCGACAGTGGGCATCCGCTGCCCTTGAATACGCTGCCAGGTCGTTGTGAAAGCGTGCGGCAAGCTGCTCACGTATGGTATGAAGTTCGGCGACTATCGGGTCTCGCCAAACGGGGGTGGCGGTCATTGTAATGTCTCCATCAGTTCAAACGGCGTTACCAACTCGGGCAGAATGTATGAGACGACCATGGCCCGCCCGGTGTCCCACCAGGACCGGGTGATCTGCCGGCAGGCGGCGACGATCGCATCCTGGCTCGGGCGACCGGTCAGGTAGCTCACCACTGAGGTTTCGATGTAGACGGATCTGGACATTACCGACGCGCGGCCTTCAACTCGACCAATGAGACGAACTCAGCGGAAGCTCCGTCGATGCATTGAAGTCGCTCAGTCAACAGGTCTAGATGCCAGTCCGGCGATTCTATATCCGAGTCGCTATTCAGCAGAGAAGCCCAGCTAGCCTCCATGGGCTGGATACGCTGTGCGACGCTCATGCCTTCGCTGTCGGTAGTGTTCATATCAGGAACCTTTCGGTAGTCTAACGGGTCAATCACAGGGCCTCCCGCACCAACACCTGCCGCCCCTCGCGCGGCTCGATCCGCACCCGGAAGACCCGCTCTTCTTCGGTAGGATGCCAGCCGTAAAGTGCGCGGGCATCTTCGCGGGCCAGTCGTTGGGTGAAGATCTCCAGGTTGGCGAAGACACCTTCCTGGGCGACACCGGAGAGTTGCACCCCGTCCTTCAGCTCCAGCAGCAGGTGGAATAGCTCCAGACCCAGAGTCAGGACCTCCTGGCCGCCGTTGGCGTAATGGTAGATCAGTTGCAGGTGGGTATGCAGGGTTTCCAGCCCTACGGCGGCGGGCGGCAGGGCTGGCTTGAGGTCGAAGCGGTCCCAGGGCTTGACGACCCAGAAGGCGCTCTCGGTGGGGGTGCGCGGCGTGATTCGCAGGGGTACCCCCAGGCCCAATTGGCTCGGCGCGAACGCCAGGGCGGGCAGGTCTTCCAGGCGGGCGATGCCAAGGCAGAGGTCGCGCAGGAGCGCGGCAGCTTCCTGGGGTGACGCCAGCGGCAACCCACGGAACCGCGCGAGATAGCGCCCGTTCGCGAGCGCGATTTCGCCGTCCTCGGCCCCGACCGGGCGGGTGAACCAGGCGCGGCGACGCGCCTGGGTCAGGTGGTCCTCGGCGCGCTCCGGCCCGGGCTCGCGCAGCAGCCGGCGGTCCAGGATGGGGTCCGCCTCGAGGGCGGGGTCGAAGCGTGCCATCTCGGCGAGTAGTTCGCCCTGGCGCTGGGGCGAACGGGCATCGAAGGCGCGCTGCCAGTAGTGGGTTGGGCGCAGGTCCGGGTCCGCGTGCAGTTCGGCGCAGTCATGGACGCCGAACAGGCAGTAGGACAGGGCGGCACGCAGCTCGCGGGCAGTGATGTGGATCTCGCCGCGCTGGTGGCAGGCTTGCAGCAGGTCGGTGAGTCGTTGCCGCAGGCGCTGACCCTGGTCCGGCTCGCGCAAGGACTGGACCGAGTGCCAGGCGGTGCACCGACCCTGGGCGGTGCAGGTGGTGCAGGGTTCCCAGGGGTCGGTGGCGCCTCCCAGCAGGCGCTCAATCAGGGTGTCGAGGAAGTCGGTGGTCAGTCGGTCCTGGTCGATACCGCCGACCAGCGAACGGCGGTTGAGGTCGATGAGTCGGAAGCGCGGCTCCTCCATCGCCGCGTCCTCGCCCAGGAGGACCCGGCGCAGCGGCTCCGTGAGCCAGGTGTCTTCCGGCTGGGTTTCGATCCATTCCAGCAGCTTGCCGTTGTTGACTGCGACGATATGGACGCGCCCGCGAGAGAAGTTCGAGGTGTGGAAGGGCCGGAACAGGTTGTCCAGCATGGCATTGGCGCTCTGGCCCTCCCAGGCGGCGGCGCCGTCCAGATTGACCTTTAGTTGCTTGCCGCTGCTAAGCCGGGTCTCCCAGACGCGCCGGGACGAGTGAATGTCAGGCAGGCCGAGTCGCTGGGCGAGGTGCTGCAGGAAGGCGGTCTTGCCGTCCCCGGCGTTGCCGAACAGGATCACGAGGTTGATCTCGCCGGCCTCGATCTCGGCGAGCAGGGTGTCGTCGAGGCGGGTCTCGACGTAGGTGGCCTCGGCAAAGGGTGAGTCCAGGCCGCGGGTCTCGCTGTTGCCGTGGCGGGAGCCGGGATAGGACGAGAGCAGTTGGCGCAGCCAGGGCACGGTGTTGGGTGTCAGCGCCGGCGGGGCGGTCTTGATTGGCTTGCGGTCAGTGTTCGGGTGCGCCTCTCGGACCTGATCGTTAAGGAACCGGCCGCCCTCCAGGGCATCGGCGAAGCGCTGGGCGGGGTCCGGGTGGGTAGCGCGGTCAAGGAAAGGGCGCAGGGTCGCGTAGCCCTCGATGCCGTCCCAGTTGAGTCCCCGATCTTTCCGCCGCTCGGTCCCGTAGGCGAAGGGCTCCCGGTCAGTCAGGCAGTGGAAGAGGCTGGCCACCAGGGCGTAGAGGTCGTCCGCGGGTTGGATGGCTTGGCGGGCCTGGACGGCCGGGCTGGTATAGGGGAAGGTCCCGCCGCGGGCCGTCTCGCCGGCAAGGGCTACGGTGTCGTAATCGGTGAGGACGAGTGTCCCACCCTGGACGATCAGATTCTTGGGGCTGACATCGCCATGCACCAGGCCGACCCGGTGCAGTTCGCCCAAGGCGGCGCACAGGTCCATCAGCCAGCGTTGGGCCAGGGCCTCGGCGGACGCCTCGCCCAGGTCTTCCGCGTAGAGGTCCAGGACCCCGGTCAGGTCGTGCAGGGGCTGGCCTTCGACCCACTTCATCAGGGCAACGAAGCGGTCCGGCTCCCAGTCCGGGGCGAACGCGTGGATGGTGGAGAGGTTCGGGTGGGTCGTATAGGCACGCACCCGCTTGTAGGCGAGGATCGCGGCCTCGCCGTCGGCGGCATCGCGTACCAGCTTGGCGACATAGGTGCCGAACTTCTCATCGGAATGGGCATCGAGTTCGACCACCTTGAAGGTCTGACCGATGCCGCCGCGCCCCAGCCGACCGACGATCTTGTAGCGGGACTGCTGGAAGTCGACCACCGTGTCCTCGTCCCAGTAGTCGGCGGGCGGGAGGCTGGGGGATGCGGCCGGGGCCTCGGCCGGGGTCAGTTTGGCGAGGGCCTGAGCCAGGTCGTCCAGGGGCGGGCGGTCGGTCGGATTGGGGGCGCAGCCCAGTTCCAGGATGCCGCGGACCTTGTCGGAGAGCGGCGCGCCGGGCTCAAAGAGGGTGAGCAGGGAGGCGCACAGGGCGGCGATGTCGGAGCGAGCGTCGGCGGCGGCCAGCCCGCCTTGGCGGACCTCGGCGGCGACAAAGGGCAGCAGGTCCCCGAAGTCGACCTGGGCGGGGGAGATGGTCTCGGCGTCTTGGAGCCGCGTGAGGTTGAAGTCGGTGAACAAGGGTGCGCCGTTGTGACGGACGCGCAGACTCTCCGGTGACAGGCGCCGGTGGACGATGGCCGTCAGGTTCGGGTCTTGCGGCTGATGGAACTGCCGCAGGGCCGCGCAGGCGGCCTGGGCATAGGCGAGCCGTGCGGGCAGGTCCCAACCGCTATCCTTGCGCCGCTCCGACAGGGTCGGTGCCGCCGGGTCCACCAGGGAGTAGAAGACCAACTCGCCGGGATAGCCATCGGCCTCCTGGAACGAGTCCAGGACGAAGACACCGGGCGGGCCGATGACGACGGCGTCGATCTCGTCGGAACGGACGCTGGGGTGCTGGGCGTGATTGAGGTTGGAGAGGATGATCCAGTCGCCGGGGGCGGCCTGGAGCTTGGCGCGCAGCCGCTCACAGGCGAGGCGCTCGCTTTCGTTGACGAAGGTGCCGCAGGGGATGTGACGGACCATTGCTGTGCTGCCCTTGTTTTCGTTCTTTCCCTTCAATCCTGGACCAGATTGCCGACGAGGATCAAGCCTATCAGGGCGCTACGGATTGGGCAAGAATCCGCCGACGCGGGTTCTCGTTCTGACGGGGCTGTCACAGATCCGCGACAACCAGTGTCGCGCCATCGCCATCGGTTCCAAGGGCTGCGGCGGCCCGGCGGCTTACCTGCTTGGAATCATAGCAAAATCACGGGCGGCTGCTAGAATCGCGTTGAGCGAATCCGGCCGCTGTCAGTGCCGGTCGCGGGGCACCCAGTGAGCGATCAATTGCATCCATTGAGGTCGATATGCACCTGCCAAGACCGCCGCGTTCCTTACCACACATCGCCATGGCCCTTGCCTTGGTCATCCTCGGCACGGCACCGAGCGGCGGCAGCCGCGCCGCCGCGGGGCCCGCCGCGGCACCGCCAGGCTCGCCGGCCGCCACGACGACCATCGACGGCCGCCAACTCCCGCCGCCGCCGCCGGCCTTTCACGGCCGCATCGAGCGCAACGCCCTGCAATCCGAGCCCTACTGGCCAGCGCGCGTCGTCCCGCCCAAGGGCGCGCCCAACGTGCTCCTGATCATGACCGACGATGTCGGCTTCGGTGCCCCGTCCACCTTCGGCGGCGTCATCCCCACCCCCGCGCTCGAGCGCATCGCCGCCAACGGCCTGCGCTACACCAACTTCCACTCCACTGCACTGTGCTCGCCGACGCGCGCCGCGCTGCTCACCGGGCGCAATCACCACTCGGTCGGCACCGGCGTGATTACGGAACAGGCGACGGGCTACCCCGGTTATGACAGCATCATCCCCAAGGACAAGGCGACGGTCGGCAGGATACTCAAAGACAACGGCTACCGCACCGCCTGGTTCGGCAAGAACCACAACACGCCGCTCTTTCAGGTGTCCGACATCGGGCCATTCGACCAGTGGCCCGTCGGCCTGGGCTTCGAGTACTTTTATGGATTCATGGGCGGCGACACCAATCAGTGGCAGCCGGCGAACCTGGTGCGCAACACCACCTATATTTTTCCCTTCCAGGGCAATCCCGGCTTCAACCTGATCACCGCGATGGCCGACGAGGCGATCACCTACATGAAGCGGGTCGACAACCTGGCGCCGGACCAGCCGTTCTTCGTGTACTATGTCCCCGGCGCGGCGCACGCACCGCACCATGCCACGCCGGAATGGATCACGAAGGCGACGCAACTCAAGCTCTTCGACCAGGGCTGGAACAGGCTGCGCGAGCAGATCTTCGCAAACCAACAGCGGCTGGGCGTCATCCCGCAGGACGCGCGACTCACCCCCTGGCCCAAGGACCTGCTGAAGGACTGGGAGGCGCTCTCGGCCGACGAGCGGCGGCTCTTCATCCGTCAGGCCGAGGTCTATGCCGCCTATCTGATGTACGCGGACCACGAAATCGGCCGCGTGATCCAGACGGTCGATGACCTGGGCCGGCTCGACAATACCCTGATCTTCTACATCAGCGGCGACAACGGCAGCAGCGCCGAGGGGACCATGGTCGGCACCCCGAACGAGGTCGCGACCTTCAACGGTGTCGAGATCCCGGTCGGGGTCCAACTCGCGCGCTTCTATGACCTCTGGGGGTCCGACAAGACCTATCCACACATGGCCGCCCCCTGGGCCTGGGCCTTCAGTACCCCCTTCTCCTGGACCAAGCAGATCGCGTCGCACTTCGGCGGCACCCGGCAGGGTATGGCGATCTCCTGGCCGGCCGTGATCAAGGACAAGGGCGGCATTCGCGGCCAGTTCCACCATGTGATCGATGTGATGCCCACCATCCTGGAAGCGGCCGGGGTCCGCGCGCCCGAGGTGGTCGACGGCATCAAACAGAGCCCGATCGAGGGGGTCAGCATGAGGTATGGCTTCGACGCGCGCAATGCCGCGGCGCCGTCCCCGCACCAGACCCAGTATTTCGAGATGATGGGCGACCGCGCCCTCTACCATGACGGCTGGATGGCCGGCACGGCGGTCGTGCGTCCGCCCTGGGACCTGCTGTCGCCCGCCAGAGACCCCTTGGATTTCCCCTGGGAACTCTATGACCTGCGCCATGACTGGACCCAGTCTGAGAATGTCGCCGACCGGTATGGCGACAAGCTCAAGCAGTTACAGGGCATGTTCTGGGAGGAGGCGCAGCGGCACCAGGTGCTGCCGCTGGACACGAGCTTCCTCACCCGGGGCGGCACCCCGCGGCCCAGCCCCACGGCCGGACGCGACACCTTCACCTGGACCGGCGAACTGACCGGAACGCCGATGGGCGCCGCGCCTGGTATCCTCAATGCGTCTTACAACCTCCAGGCCGAGATCGAGGTTCCGCAAGGGGGGGCCGAGGGCATGCTCATCACCCAGGGCGGGCGCTTCGGTGGCTTCGGCTTCTATCTGCTCAAGGGCCGGCCGGTGTTCCTGTGGAACCTGGTCGATATGAAGCGGGTGCGCTGGGAGGGCGGCGAGCCGCTCGCGCCCGGCCGACACGTACTCGAATTCGATTTCAAATATGACGGTCTGGGGCAGTCGACCCTCGCCGCCAATAGCGTCAGCGGGATCGGGCGCGGCGGCACCGGCGTGCTCAAGGTGGACGGCCGCGAGCTGGCCGTCCAGAGGATGGATAAAACCCTGCCGCTTACGATGCAGTGGGATGAGAACCTCGATGTCGGCGCCGACACCGGCACCGGGGTCGACGACGGGGACTACCAGGTGCCGTTCCGCTTCAGCGGCACCCTGGAGCGGCTCACGCTGCACATCGACCAGCCCAAGCTGACGCCGGCGGACGAACGGACACTGATGGAGGCCCAGCGCAAGATGGAGACCCGCGAGTAGCGTCCACTGCCTGCCCACAGGCAAGCATTTACGTGGCTTGGCCCCGGGAACACTGCACCCGTGTCGCTGGCGGTCTGCTTGCGCCGCTGTCCAGCGACCACCGGCTCCCCGTGGTTCGCATAGCGACTCGCGCCCGCAGTGCAAGCAGAAATCGACGCTTCATTGTCATAGATCCTGTTCGAGCAGTTGCCCGTTTTCCTTGAGCCACCCCTTCGCCTTGTCCATCTGTACCACCGCGGTCCGCACGATACTCCAGAAGCGCGGGGTATGGTTGGGCTCGATCAGGTGGGCCAGTTCATGGGCGATCACGTAGTCGATCACGAAGAGCGGCGCCTTGATCAGCCGCCAGTTGAAATTGAGATTGCCGCCCGGGGTACAGGAGCCCCAGCGGTAATGTCCGTCGGTGATCTTGGCCTCTTCATACGCAACGCCCAGTGCCTGCGCCTGTTTGCGCACCCGTGGGAGTATGAGCCCCCGGGCGCGCGCCTGGAGCCACTCCCGAAAGACCTCGTTACGACCGGCGGCGCGCGCCCTGGGGATGATGAAGCGATTGCGAAACTCGATGGCGAAACCCTCCCGCTCGACGATCTCGATCAGGTAATGCCGCCCCAGATACAAGAGCGATTCGCCCGACACCAGTTCAGTCCCCGGTGGGTGGGTCCGCGTCTGGGTCTTCTGCGGGTGACGTGTCTTCTCATAGAGCCACAGCCGCTTGGACTCGACGGCACGCCTGATGCGCTCCGGGTCGGTACCATCGGGTGCATGAACAACCACGGAGCAATCCCGCTCGACGGTAATACTGAGCGTCTTGCGCTTCGAGAAGAGGGTGCGATAGGTCAGGTCCACTTCAAGCCGCGTAGAGAATCGCGTCGTGGTTGCGTTCCGCGATCTCCAGTACCCGACTGATGAGTGCGTCGCGTCGTGTCACGATACCGGGCAGGCCCTTGAAGCGCGGTGCGAGAAAGAGCATCAACAGTTCGGCGCGCAGCTTATTGCGTGCGGGTATGCTCTCCCAGAATCCGGTCAGCTTCAGCTCGCGCTCCACCGCGTTGAAGACCTGCTCGGTGAGGTCCACGAGGCCGGCAATCTGATCGTCGTTCAGTGCCGCAACCGCCGACCAATCGCCGCGTTCCTCGCGCACCCCGGCCGGGATCTGCGCGGGCACCGGCGTGCCGAAGAGTTCACCGCGAAACATGCGGAAGAACGGCATCTGTTTCTTCTTGTTGAGGCCATAGGTCTCCTCGCATTCCGCGGCGCGCATGCGCTGACGCAGCTTCTCCAGTGCCTCATAGATCTTTTGCCAATTGTCGATGAATTCGGCAAAAATGGCCGCCAGCGCCGCGGCAAAGGATGCCTGAAGCTCGGGGTCATCGTTCAGTGTGATCTCGATATGGTGGCGGATGGCGTGCTCTACCTCTGCCGCCTTGGTCTTGGTGCGCTTGTGCTTACCGACCTCTGCCTCAAAACCCTCATCGAGGATCGAGATCGGTGCGACCTTCTGCTCGATCCCCCGTGCCATGAGGTGCGCATCGGTGATCGCGCGCAGCTTCTGCGGGATGCCGCGCATGCTTAGGCGTTCATCGCGCAGGTGCTTGGCGGCCAGCACGTTGATCTCGGCAAGCGATTTATAGCGTTCCATATAGGCGAGCGCATGGCGCGCCGGAAAGACCAGGTTCAGGCAGCGGGTCAGCTCGCGGAAGCGCAGCAGATACTCGAAACGGCAGTCCTCGTCATAGAAGAGGTCACTGAAGGCATCGTAATCGGTCAGGTCGGTCAATCCAAACTTGCCGAACCAGGCCATGACGGCCCGCTCGGCGGCGTCCAGGTTACGCAGTTCGTCCTCCGGGAAGCTCAGGTTCTCCAGCACCTCGCGGCGCTCCCGCTCGTCAAAGTTGTCGATCGCCGCCTGCAGGTGGTGACCGATCCCGACATAGTCCACCACGAAGCCCTTGCCCTTGGCGAGCCCCGCGACCCGGTTCACCCGGGCGATGGCCTGCAACAGGTTGTGCGCACGGATCACCTGATCGAGATACAGGACCTGCTCGATGGGCGCATCGAACCCGGTCAAGAGCATGTGGTTCACTACCAGAATGCCCACGTCACCATTGATCCGACCGCCTTTGCCGCCAGACTGCCCGGCGACTACCGCATCAAATGGCAGCTTGAAGCTCGCGATCAGCCGTTTGTGCTCGGCCGGATTCGCATAGAGCTCCAGGTGCGGCTTCTTGTCGTTGAGCTGCCCGCCGGAGATCACCACGCCGACCGCGAGCTTACGCAGCCGCTCCAGGTCCAGACTGGTCGGATTGGACTGCTCCAACCGCGCGACGGCAGCCGCCAGTGCTGCGCACAGGCAGGTCCGATAACGCACGGCCGCCTCCCGGGAGGTCGCCACGACCTGGGCCTTATAGCCGTTCGGGAAGACCTGCGTGAGATAATGATCGATCATATCGGCCGCCTTGGCGGCGATGATCGGCTCGGCCTCAAGATAGGCCAGTTTGGAGCCATAACCCAGGACCTGGAGTCGCTCGGCGACGTTGTAATCGCTGAACAGGTCCGCGAACGCCTGATCCATGGCCTGCTGGTCAGCCACCTGCGCGTTCCCGGATCGCCCCTCATAGACGATCTCGAGCGTCACGCCGTCCTCGATGGCCTGGCGCATGCTGTACTTGTCGATATAATCGCCGAAGACCCGGGTCGTCTTGTCGATCGGGGTGCCGGTGTAGCCGATCCGTGCGGCATTGGGGATGGCGCGGTCCAGATTGGCGCCGAGCAGGCTGTATTGGGAGCGGTGGGCCTCGTCCGTCATCACCAGGATGTGCGGGCTCGCATTCAGTTCGGGGAAGGTCTCCTGCAACTCCTCATCCCGGAACTTGTGGATCATCGCCATCACGAGGTCCGAGGAGTCGGTGCGCAACAGGTCCTTCAGGCGGCTGATGCTGTCTGCCACCTTCACCGTGAAACCGATCGCCTGGCTGGTGGCGGTGAGTTGTTCTTCCAGTTGGGTGCGGTCGGTGACGAAGACGATCTTCCACTGTTGCAGGGCGGGATGCCGGTGCATCTCACGCACCATGAACATCATGGTCAGTGACTTGCCCGAGCCTTGGGTGTGCCAGATGACCCCGCTGCGCTGACGCGGCGTATGACCCTCCAATAGCCGCTTCACCGCCAGCTTCACCGCCCGGAACTGCTGATAGCGCCCGACGATCTTGATCGTCTTGCCGTCGGCGGTCGTGGAGAACAGGGTGAAGGTCCGGATCAGGTCCAGCAGGTTGCGCTGATCCAACATGCCGGCGACCAGGCGCTGCTGATCATTGGGCGAGCTCGCACCGTGGGCCAGGTCGTCCAGGGTGCGTGGATAGGGGTCCGCCCAGCGGTAGAAGTGCTTCTCGGTGTGGGTGGTGATGGTACCGAACTTGGCCTGATCGCGGCAGGTCACCACCGTGAATTGATTGAACCAGAAGAGCGGCGCGCTGCCCTCGCCCTGATCGCCGCGCTGCTCGCTGTAGCGCAGCAACTGCTCGATCGCCTCCGGGATCGGCTCCTTGGACTTGGGCGACTTGCACTCGATCACCACCACCGGCAGGCCGTTGATGAACAGCACGATGTCCGGGACGATATGGTACTCGGTGCCGAGGATACGCACCTTGAATTGGCAGACCGCAATGAAGCGGTTGTTTACCTTGGGGTCGGGGCCATCGAAGTCGATGAAGTGCACCGTCGGGCTCTTCTCCCCGGTCTGACGGTTCTCGGCCACACTAGTGTTGCCCAGCAGCAGGTCATGGACGTGCCGGTTGTTCGCCAGCAGGTCCTTGCCGGAGAAGCCGGTGATCTGTTTCACCACCTCGTCCACCTGGTCCGGTTCCAGCCAGGGATTGATCCGGACCAGTTGCTCACGTAAGACGGGCTCCAGCACCACCTCCGCGAAGGACCCGCGCAAGCTCTGCGCCGGGGTCTGCCCCTGACCCAGGTCGATGACCTCCCAGCCGAGCCCGGCGAGTTGATCGAGTAACGGTTTCTCGACGTGGTTGCGCTCGTCGAGTTTGAGGTAAGCGGGGGTCTTGTCCTGGAAGGCCATGATAGCTCTCGTTCAGCGCACTGTTTGGAACTGGCCCTGGTCCCATTGGGATAGACGCTCCAGGGCCAGCCGGATAAGGCGTTCGTCGAACAACTTCAGCTTGCGTGGACCAGCCTCAGGGCCGCCGCCCGGCCAGTGTTTCAATCCGTCCAATATGCCCTCAACCGTCGCCGGGCAGCCTTCCCGATCGATCAGCCAATCCGTTGTCGCCAGAAGCTCTAACCCCAAAGGGGTCTCGAACCCGTCGATCAACGCGGTGGTTTCGTGGAAGGCAGCGCGGTAGGGCTTTGCCTCAGGACCGTCGAGGTAGACCTTGATATATTCCTTCTTGCTGTCCTCGAACCAGATGACATCCAAGGAGCCGGCGTCCGCCAGGCGCTTATGGCAGTGCAGGTAGCTTCCGTCCAGACCGTTGATCAGGTGATGTAGTCGGCGGGCATAGGGACCGTATTTATTGGCTTCAAAGCGAAGGTCCAGGGGATCGTCGAGCGCATAGATCTCGATATTGCGCTCCAGGAACCACGCCAGCTTCTGTATCTCGAGCAGCGAGCATTCGATCCCCAGTATCCAATAGCGCCGCACCAACTCCGCAATCAAGGCGCGTGCCGGCGTGAGCTTCTCTACGCCGCTACGTTTGGCTACATTCTGGTATTGGCTGGTAGGTTCATAGACGATGACATCAACCTCTGTCAAGTCGCCCAGCGCCGCCTCGATCCGCGGCTTGACCTCGGACCAATCGAGCTTGCCGTTACCGGCACCCAGGGGCGGCACGGCGATGGATTTCACCCCGTGTTCCCGAATGAAGCGACGCAGATCTGCAAGACCCGTATCGATCCATTCCATCTTGCTGGGGTGACGCCAATGCCCCTTGGTGGCGAAATTGATCACCCAGCGAGGCCCCAGCAGATCGGTGCGCTCGGTAACAAAGATTTCCCCAGGCGCCAATTTCTTGTCCTTACAGACCGCCGCATAGGCCGAAAAATTCTGAGGAAACCGCTCTTTGAACATGAGCGCGATGCCTTTACCCATCACGCCCACGGTATTGACCGTATTGACGACCGCCTCGACATCGGCGTCCAACAGATTGCCTTTAGTGTAATGGATCACGGAAATACCAGCCCGGTTCACAAAGCACCTTGATCTCGATGCCTCGCGACATCGCCTGTTCTTTAAGTGCCAACTTGACTCCATCAGTATAGCAGACAATGCCCAGCAGTGCGGCGAAAGACACCTGCCGATGAACCAGCGCCTCCGCCTGATAACGCTCGAATTTACCCGGGTCATCCGGGTCGCGCTTGAAATCGCGATTCCGAAGTATCGCCCAATCGATGTTCTTCAAATCCGCCGGATCGCAGAAATATTGAGCCGCCTGCGCATAGGCATGGCAATCAGTGAAGACGAAGCATTGGCGCAACTGTCTCAGTCGCGGAAGGCTCGACACCAGGACCACGATGTCTTCATTCGGGCATTGAGTGATGCCACCAAAGCCCGTCGTCAGATTGTACAACATGGGTGATGACGGGGTAAAGTAAAAGGGTACATAATCGCTCAAGGTCCCGCCCGGGGGTACGGGGACTATGCGTTGATGCCGCTTATCAATGAGGTCGGGGTTCCCGATCGTGCGGAAGTTGGAATCTTGGATTGCGGAATTTCGGCAATGCAGGCCATGATCCATGACCCACGGCACATTCTGTGCGTGGATGATTCGGAATATCAGTGCCTTCTCTGGATTCAGATTCAGTGACATGCACTTAAGCCCACAAGCTCGGTTCGCGCCGCGGGAGGCTTCCGCGGCCGGACGGCGTTCCCCTGCTTCCGCGTGGGAACGCGAAGAAGATTCTCTCACGGAGACACAGAGACACGGAGAAGAAAGACGAAGTCTTTGTGTCTCCGTGTCTCTGTGAGAGATTCGATTCCGCTCCCACGCTCCGGCGTGGGAGCAAGTCCCGACGCTTCGGCGTCGCGAAGCGCCTCGGGAGGCTTCCGCGGCCGGACGGTATCCCTCTGGCTCCCACGCTCCAGCGTGGGAGCAAGCGCGGGCGCTCCGCGTCCATTGCCGAGACCGGACGCGGAGCGCCCGCGCGGCATTCCCACGCAGGAGCGTGGGAACGAGAAACGGGTCCGCTATCCCGCTGACGCGGCGATCGTCTTCCACCCCCAGCAGCGAGAAGAAGAGTCTCCCTCTGGCTCCCACGCTCCAGCGTGGGAGCAAGTGCGGGCGCTCCGCGTCCATTGCCGAGACCGGACGCGGAGCGCCCGCGCGGCATTCCCACGCAGGAGCGTGGGAACGAGAAAACCCGCCCCGGGCCGATTTCAATTCCAGGTCGTCGCCCTCTGCCCAATACAAGCGGCCGAGGATCTCGAGGGGATCGATACAGGGCAGCGCGGACATGGGTCAGGCTCCGGCCTCCAGCAGCGGCGTGACGCGGACCTTGCCGGTTAGGAGGTCTTGCATGAGGGCGGATTTGTTGCGCCGAAGTTTCACCAACGACCGCTTCAGGTCAAGCTGTGCCTCCGTCGCTGTGACAATGACGCCAAGAATCCGCTCTTGCTCGCATTTTTTTGGGATAACAATGGGTAGTGTATTGAGAGTCTTTTGGTTGATGCTCACTTGGTTCGATGCATTAACAGACGATGTAATCGCCAATCGCATCTGATGAGACAACAGCCAATGGAACACAAAACCAGGATGCACGCAATCAGTATTGAAGCGCAGCCGCAACATGTTCGACTCGTAGACCGCCGGTTCCGGAAGATCGGAAACGGTGACGGGTTTTCCGACTCCGTCCGCTGTAGCAAATACTCTTGAGACCAATAGATCACCTTCTTGTAACCCAAAGGTTTCCAGCTCAGCCGCATTGACAAAAGCACGACGCGCGAGCGCGTAGTCCAAAGTCCCGTCTCTGGTAAAAGCATTTTGTCCGATAAGAAGGGAGCCTTCCCCAATTTGTTGAGCCGGTTTATAGATGCCGTTTCGCGGCGGCATCGCGAACGCGTCGCTGAGTGACTTTAACTCCCATTCTGCCGGAATCCGCCCCAGCGGGGAGTCTTTGAAGGCGTGGGTTGCCTCCGTGCGGATGTTGCCGTGCTCGTCGATGCCGCGGGTGAGCAGGTCCTGCATCAGGCCGGTCTTGATGCGCTGCTGCTTGGCGATGATGGCCGCGGTCTGCTCGATGGCCTTGTCGACACGGAAAAGGATGCGGACAATTTCGGTCTGTTCTTGCACATCTTCGGGGAAAGGTGCAGAAAAGCGATCCAACTCCTTCCTGGTAATGTGCTGCATGGTCGATCCATGCGATGCCTTCGTAATCTCATCCAGATGAAATTCAATAAAGAACTTGAGAAACTCGCGGTCGACTCCGGGTTTCTCCAGCACTTTGAATAAATGCTGATTCAGGGCTGCCGGGCCGTTTCGCCAGATCTTCAGGAAGAGCGATGCACTCCAGGAGAAAACGAGGTCGCCGTTGTCGATGAGGTTTTTCGCTGGCAGATTCCCCGCGTAGTGATCAGTTGGAGCAGTGGGATTCTTCAGTTGTTCGATCCGTACAATGGGGAGTCCTTCTTTCCCCCAATCGTCCGGACCAAATGCCGCGCCATTGACGTAATCGGCAAGGTCCGTGAGCTTCTTGGTTTTCCAGCCTTCGACTGCCGTCACGACAGATACCCCAACCCATCAAGCAACCCATCGAATTCCGTCAAGGTCTCCGCCCGCTCCGCCTCCAACTCCCGACTCGACACCGCATACTTGTCCCACAGATTCTCGCAGACGGCAATAAGCCCCCGCCGCGCGGCGTTGAGATACCGGGTCTGCTCATTAGCCACCAGGTCATAGAGCTTCTTCAAAATCAGGTCCTTGGCCTCCTGCTCGGTGAGCTGACCGCCGATCTCGGCCATCAATAAATCGGCGCGCGCCCCCCGGCGCTGCAAAATTGTCTTGTCCCTGATAAGCGCGCCGATACGCTTCTTGTCCTCGGTGTCCTTCGCATTCAGCCCGGCGATCTGCTCGCCGATACTGCGGATCAACTCCTTTGACTCGGCCTGCTCATCCTCGGCCCCGATGCGCTTGAGTGTGAGCTTGAGATCCAACTCGAATTGCAGTTCCCGCAGCCGCTCCTTATTCGCCTTGATCCGGGTCTCGACACCCGTGATGGCATCGCGTGCGTCGATGAGCCCTTTGCGCTCCCGCGCGGCCCCGGCCCCGGCGCTGCCCTTGAGGTCGTCGATCAGGTCCTTCAGCGCCTTCTTGATGAGGGTCGCGGTGACCTTCTCGTCCTCCTCCGGCTCGTAGCCGGCGACCTCCTGGGCGGTCTCCACGGCCTCGGCGAGGGCGCCTAGGTCCTCGGCGACCTTGGCCTCCAGCAACTCGATGGCGTCGGCCTCCGGCTGGAAGAAGGCGGCGATCAGGTAGGCGTCCGGGATCAGGCCATGGAACCAGCCGCTGGTGACGATGGTCTTCAGATCATAGCGGATGGTCTGCCACCAGTTAACGAAGACCCCGGCCGACTGGAATTCATCGAGTACGGCGAGCGGGATCAGTCTCGCCTTGAGGCTCGCGAGCAACTCGGCGCGGACCTCCGGCAGCTTCTTGGCCCCCCCGGTACGGGCGAACTCCAGTTGGGCGAAGTCGTCGCGCGCCTCTGACCACCAGTCGGCCAGCGCAGTATCGTGGTCGGCGAGCGTTGCAAGCAGGTTGGGATCGGACTCCAGCCGGGCCTTGATGGCGGGCTTGGCGCCGAGCTCGGCGCGGAAGGCGAGATAGCCGGGCCGGCCTTCATTCGCCAGGGGGCGGAAGAGCGCGTTAGCGTCATTGAGCGGGTCGATGCGGAACTGCTCGAAGTCGGCGCTGTGGGCCGCGACCTCGGCCGCCGGGACGCCGCCCAACAGGTGGGCGCGCAGGTCCTCGGACTCGGGCTCCGGGGTGTTGTCGACGTAGCGGCGGATATTGAGGTTGTAGTCGTGCCGGTCGCGGATCTCGGCCTGGTCTACCAGACGGCTGTACTTGGGCAGCTCGCGGCCCTGGGTGAAGCAGTGGTCGATCTTCTCGATGTCCTCGGGCCTCAGCCGGTTCTGGTTCTTGCCTTCGGCGTATTCGCGGTCGGCATTGATGAAGAGGACCTTGCCGCGCATGCCATCCGGCTTGTCCTTGCGCACCACGAGTACGCAGGCGGGGATGCCGGTGCCGTAGAAGAGTGCCGGGGGGAGGCTCACGATCGCCTCGATCAGGTCCTTCTCGATCAGGTGCTCGCGGATCAGCCGTTCCTTGCCGCCGCGAAAGAGTACACCGTGGGGCATGATGGTGGCCATGCGCCCGTTGGGCTTGAGGCTCGCGATCATGTGCTGGACGAACATCAGGTCAGCCTTCTTGCCGGCCTCCGGGCAGTAGTCCCAGAAGCGGTAGTCGTGGACCAGACCGGCGCGGCTGTAGTTCTGGGAGAAGGGCGGATTGGCCAGCACCCGGTCGAAGGTGCGGATGCGCCCGTCCTTGAGGATCTGGGGGTTCTCCAGGGTGTCGCCGTTCTCCACGGTGAAGCGGGTGATGTTGTGCAGGATGAGGTTGATGTTGCAGATGGACCAGACGGTGCCGTTGGAGTCCTGGCCGAAGAGGTGCAGATTGTCCTTATCCTGACCCTGCTCCTCGACATACTGGTGGGTCTGGATGAGGAAGCCGCCGGAACCCACCGTGGGGTCATAGACCTCCTGCCCGGCCTGGGGCTTCACGAGCTGCACCAGCAGGCGCACCACCTCGGCCGGGGTGTAGAACTCCCCGCCCTTCTTGCCGGCGCTGTCGGCGAAATATTTGATCAGATATTCGTAGGCGGCGCCGAGCAGGTCCGGGAACTCGAAGCGGTCGTTGACCAGGATGAAGCGGGGGTCGTTGAAGTGGTCGAGCAGGTCCTTCCACTTCTGGTCCGGGATCTTGGTCTTGCCGCGGGTGGCGTTGAAGTCGATATTGCCCTTGAGCACACCGGCCAGGACATCGTTGGACTCCTCGATGGCCCACAGGGCCTTGTTGAGCATGGCGCCGATGTCGTGCTTGAGATGCTTGAGCGGCGGGACCTCCTGGCCCTTTTCATCGATCCAGGACGCGTTCCAGCGGGCGCGCGGCGGGACGAAGAAGGTCTCGCCGTAGGCGGTCCGGTCCTCCAAGAGGTCTTCGGCCAGGTCGTCGTCCAGGTGGGCGAGCCGCTTGCGCAACTGTGCGCGCTTGAGGTCGAACTCGTCGGACAGGCGTTTCAGAAACAACATGCCGAAGATGAATTCCTTGTACTCGGAGGCGTCCATCTTGCCGCGCAGGATGTCCGCGGCCTTGAAGAGGAAGGATTCGAGTTGGGAGAGTGTGATCTTTTCCTGCTGCATCCGGGTCTGTGCCTGTCCTGCGGTCGCGACGATCGGGTTGGCCGGCCTCGGGGTCGGCGCGCGAGCCGCTATCTTGCCCCAAGGCGTCGATCGGCGCGACCCCGCGTGGGCGGCCGGACCGACGTTGACGGCGCTCAAAACAGATCGTCGAGATTGCGGATCTTTCTTGGAGCGGGCTTGACGGCCTTCGCTTTCTTCGGCGTCACGACCTTTGTGCTTTTCTGTGCCGGGCGGGAAACCGGTGCCGCGCCCCGAGTGCCGGCGGCCGCTGTCGGTGCAACCGGTGTGACACCGGCAGCAAGCTCAGTGACCGTTTCCGGCTTCGTTGGTTCGGGGGCCGGCGGCGGCGCATAGGCCCTGGCGATCAAGGGCCGCAGCGTCGGCTCCAGCGATTTGAGTATCTGCACCGGCAGGGCGCTGGTGAAGCGGTAGCCGACCGCGGTCGGCCCGGTCACATAGGCGGTCAAGACACCGAAAAAGCGGTCGTCTATAAAGAAGGTGAACACCGCCGCGCGACTGATGACCTGGCTGGCGATGCGCCGGCCGCCGGCGCCGAAGACCTCGCGGCGATGATCGCCGGTACCGGTCTTGCCGCCGACCAGCAACGGCTTGCCGTCCGGTCCTTTGTAGGCCCCCTTGACCCGCACGGCGGTACCCTGTTCGACCACCCCCACGAGCGCGCCGCGCGCGGCCGCAGCGACTTGCGGCAACAGCACCTGCTCGCCCTCGCTCTGGGGCATCTGCAACCGCGTCTCGTATGGCGTGCCGACGGCAAAGTCGAGGCTCTCATAGCGCACCAGCGGCCGGCGTTTGCCGTCATTCAGCAGAATCCCAACGAGTTCCGCCAGCGCCGCGGGACGGTCCCCCGAGGCACCGATAGCGCTGGCATAGGATGGCGTCATGGTCTCGAAGGGGTACCCCACCCGCTTCCAGGCATCATAGATCTGCATAAAGGCATCGGTTTCGAGCAGGGTCGCGATGCGCGTGTCCTGAGCGCGCCGGCGACTGTCCTTCATCAGCCAGCGATAGACCTGCTGCCGCTGCTCGCGGCTCGCGGCCACCGCCTCGCTGAAGGTGGCGTTGGGATGCCCCGCCAGGTAGCCGACCAGCCAGAGTTCCAGCGGATGGATGCGCGCGAGATAGCCGCGGTCCTGCAGATCGAAATGCTCGACCGAATATTTTCGATAGAGTTCGTCGAGGTCCGACGCGGACAGCGCCGGGTGCTTGGCACTCAGCCAGGCGCCGAAGGCGGCAAGGTCCCGCCGCGGGTACACCGACCGGTAGACAGTGGCCAGGCGATGCGGCAAAGGATACACGCCGTCGGTCAGCAAGGCCAAGGCCTGCGCCTCGCTCTTGCCGCGATATTTTTGATAGAAACGGTGCAGATAGGTTTGTCCTTCCTTATCGACAAAGCGCTCCAGATACGCCTGCCGCATCTCATCATCGCCTTCGTCGATCCAGTGCGCTACGCCCTGCGGATTGTAGAGGTGATAATAGACCAGATCGCGCATCAGCCTGATGAAGACCAGGTTCACCGAGTTCTGCAACGCCGTGCGGACCGTCATGATGGAGCCATTGTCTGAACTGTTGAAATTGGCAAAGGTATGCAAGCCGCCACCGGTGAAAAACGACTCCCCGGGGCTGGCCGAATAGCGCCGCTCAAGCGCGCCTTGCAACAGCGCGGACAGGTCGATCCTAGGATTGGCGAGGAGCTGCTTGATCACCCAGTCCGACAGGTGATCGCGCGGGTTGATCCTGAGCTCACGCAACTGCCGGGCAGGCTGCCCCGCATATTGGCCGTGCAACTGCGCGATGATCTCCAAATAGTGGACCAGGGTCCGCAACTTGGCGGTCGAGCCCAGGTCCAGGCGGATACCCTCGTTCACGTCCAGTGGTCCGGCGTAATTGTCAGCCTGAACGCGCAGCCGGTTGCCTGCCGGCCCGCGCTCAAACAGCATCAGACTGTAGACGATGGGCTCCAAACTGCTTGCGGGATTGAGCAGGCGGCCGCCGATCACGGCGGCCGCGCGCGCCTGCTCGGGCCGCCGCAGTTGGTGCAAGGCATCGGTCACGGCCCGCTGGGTCGGAAGGTCGAGCGTCGCGCGCGCGGTCAGATCGAGCCGATCCAGATCATAGAGCCGATCCAGCCCCAAGGCGGCGGCGAGCCGGGCGCGCCAGACGCTTCTCGTCTTGCCGTCGTCGGCGAACGCCGCCAGGACCGGCACCGGGTACGCCGCAGGATCGGTCCTGACCCGCAGCGCGGCATCGCGCAATGCCCCACTGATGACCCCGCGTGCGGCCAACAGACGTAAATGGCTGTCGGCCAGGGTTTGCAGGTCGGCATGTCCCTCGCGCAGATACCAGGAGGGACGGCGCTGGGAGAGCAACAGGCACAAGACCTGACGATAGGCACGGGCCTGCGGCTCGGTGACCCCGGCGGCGCCTTGGTCGGCACCGAGACTGCCGGAGGTCAGCAGCGCGTTGACGGTATCGAAGTCGACCCCGAACCAGGCCCACAGACCGTCACCGAGACCATGCACCTCGCCATAACGGGGCACGGCGGCGAGCGGCATGGCATTCAGATAGTTGAGTGCGATGGCGCGCCGCGCCTCCAGGGTCTGCGGCCCCCCGAGGTAGGTCCGCAATGAGGCGCTACCCATCTGCCGAAATTTTTCCGGCACGGAGCCGGTACGACCGCCGCCGGAATGGCGGAACTTTTCGGTCTGGGTAGCGAGCGTACTGCCGCCCGAGACATGCAGATCGGCCCCGAGCTTGTGCGCCGCAAGGTCTGCGCCGGCACGCGCAAAGCGATCCCATTCGACCGCGGGATTGATGTGCGGATAACGCTCGTCCAGCAACTCGCGGTTTTCGATAAACAGCAGGGTCTTGAGCACCAGGGGCGGGATCGCCTTGAAATCGGGGTAGACCCGGCCCGGATATTCCACCTCGAACAGGGCCCTGCCGTCGCGATCGTAGAGCCGCAGCCCGGCTTGGCTCTTCTCCGGATAGGCGGCATTGAAGCCCCAATCCATCGCCCGCAGCAGCGTCGGCGAGAGGCGCGCCTGCGCGGCAATCGCGAACCCCTCACGCTGGAGCCGCGGCAAGAATTCCGGCAGTCGCGCATAACCCAGCCGCTGATCGTAGGGTCCGCCAGGCGGATAACGGATGGCCGGGCTGGACCCCGGTTCCACCTGAAAGCGCATCCGGTCAACGATGGCGGAGAAGTAGCGCGCCTGCAACTCGGAAGTCCTCAGCTCCTGCGCGACAAAGTAGGCACCGCTGGCCAGCAACGCCGCCGCCGCCCCCCACACCAGGGTCTTGAGAAACACCGCACCGACCTCCCATGTTCCGTATATTTCCTGTTTTCGCCCTTCCCCTGAATATTAGACTATTGCCGACGAGGATCAAGCCTGTCAGGGCGCTACGCTGACAGCGCCCGGCGGGATCAGCAGTGCGCCCCGGGCTCGTCCACGCAGACCCGATCCCTGCCCGCGGCCTTGGCGGCATAGAGCGCCCGGTCGGCCCGTGTGAGCAAGGCCGCGATGCACTCCAGGCCCGCGGCACCGTCGGCGGCAGGCGGGCTGGTCACCTGGGGGTCTGGAAGGGTCGGCACCGGCCGCGGCACGCCGCTGGCGACCCCGATGCTCACCGTGACCTGGCGCGCCGCGTCGGACCCGGCGTGGGGCAGGTCCAGGGCCCGGACCGCGGCGCAGACCCGTGCGCCCAGCGCGGCGGCCGCCGTCAGGCAACTGCCGGGCAACAGCACCGCGAACTCTTCACCCCCGTAGCGGGCCGCGAGGTCGCCGGCGCGGGTGACCGTGTCGGCCAGGGCCTGCGCCACCCGGCGCAGACAAGCGTCGCCTTGGAGGTGGCCATAGTGGTCGTTGTAGCGCTTGAAGTGGTCGATATCGATCATCAGCAGGCCGAGCGGCTGCCCCTGCCGAGCGGCCCGCCGCCACTCCTGGTCCAGCCGGTCATCCAGGGCGCGCCGGTTGGCGATCCCGGTCAAGGGGTCGCGGTCGCTCAGGACGCGCAAGGCTGCGGTCAACGCGCGCAGTTGCAGGTGCACGCCGACCCGGGCGCGGACCACCGGCGGCTTGATGGGCTTGTGAATGAAGTCGACGGCCCCGGCCGCGAGTGCCTGGACCTCGTGCCCCTCCTCGCCGTAGGCCGTGACGAAGATCACCGGGAGGTCCGGATAGTCCTGCCGCAGGATCCGGCAGGTCGCGAAACCGTCCAGGTCCGGCATGTTGGCATCGAGCAGGACCAGGTCGGCCGGGTCGTTCGCCATGAGGGACAGGGCCTCTGCCCCGCTGGTGGCAAAACATAGCTCCCCGAGCCCCGCCAGCGCATGGGCCACCACCTCGATGGCCGCGGGATCATCATCGACGATCAGGATTCTGGCGGTCGCTGTCACGGGTTGGTCTCCTGCACGGTGTCACGATTGGGGCCCGCCGCGGCCTCATCCAAGGCGGCGAGCGCCTGCGCGTAGCGCAGGCCATGGATGGCACCGCCAAGCGCCTCGGCACCGGCCTCGCCCAGCACGCCCGCGAGCGCCGGTCGCAGGTCC
>Ga0247840_10004389_pt1 | contig 22384 bp, 34 predicted proteins | sample LaCruzMarch2015__FD_192404 | JGI IMG/M metagenome (GOLD analysis project Ga0247840, IMG submission 192404) | Freshwater microbial communities from meromictic Lake La Cruz, Castile-La Mancha, Spain - LaCruzMarch2015_17m | ecosystem: Environmental > Aquatic > Freshwater > Lake | place: Spain... | reverse complement strand
CACAAGATTTTTTGCAAAAAGAGCTGGTGCAGCAGATTCAACTTCAGGTGCTATTTATCTAACTGTTATTTACGCAGGGGTATAACATGTCACAAAGTGGAATATTAAACCGTGGAGTTTATCCTCCAGGTACGGTTGTCGAGACTCTTCAAGGGTCTAACGTTGGTACTCTTGTTGCACCCCCTATATCACCAGATGGTAGTAATAATATTATTTTGAATAGCACTAACGGAAACCTAACGTTTTCGAATGGTGCTGGCAATATTTTAAATTTAACGGTAAGCACGTCGCCTATAACAAACTATGTTGGTGTTGTAGGTGCTGCTCCTGTGCCAACCGAATACACTGCCACAACCTCTAATGAATTTATAAGTTGTGATACTAGTGCTGGCGGCGCGGTAATTAAGTTGCCATCAGCTGGTGTCAGTCAAGGCGAGTTTTGGACTATAAAAGATCGCACTGGACAATCTAATTTTGTAAACCCACCTGATGCTTTTAATGGTGCAATTACTATCCAACCTGTTGATGGTACTAAAACTATAGATGGTGCAGCAACTAAAGTAATCAATGCATCTTTTGGGTCAGTAAGAATATTGTATAACGGTACGAACTACGAGGTCTTCTGATGTCATATAATAGCTTTAGAAACGATAATAATGGTGCAGGGCAATTTGCCTTAATCCAATTTAGAAAAAGTAATAATTTTGCATCTGTAGCTAACCTAGACTTATTAGGTCAAATATTATGGACTGGTTATGATGCTGGAACAAGCACTTATAAATCAGCTAGCTATATTTATTGCCAGGCTGTTGGCGCTCCAGCTTTAGGTGGTAACGTACCAAGCGAACTGCAATTTAACACTAGCTTTGGGGCGGGTACGCAATTAGCTATGACCATTGATCAATATGGTCGAGTGACTCTTAATGACCCAGCTACAAATGAAGCTACGCTGGTGGTTAATAACAATCAAACATCGCCAAACATTAACTTAAGAACTGCAAACGCTACGGCAACTAATAGTCCTCACGTTCACTTTACACGCAGTAGAGCTGGTACAGCAGATGTACAAGCGTCTGACGATCTAGGTCGTTTAGAGTTTAGAGGTTTCCAAGGTGGTACTGCCATCGAAGCGGCTGACATACGAGCGCAAGCTCAAACGGTAAACGGTGCATCGGTCAGTGGTTCTTTACAATTTAGAACACGCCCTACTACTTATGCGGCGATTAATACTCGCATGAATATTTCGGGTGATGGTAATGTAACTATTAACGCGCCAATTAGTGGTACGGCATTAACCGTTACAGGCGTCGCAGGGTCTCTCGCAGCTAGCTTTGCAGGCACTAATACTGGAGGTGTCTCAGTTACTCAAGCTAACGGGGGTTCTAGCTCGTATCAAGCAGTACAAAGCTCAGTTGATGTGCAACCAGTATATTTTAACGCATTTAAAAACCGTGCTGGTGGTATTATAGTAGCTAACGACGTTATTTATCAACTTGGTGCATTTGGCTTTGCTGATACAAATCGACAAGCAGGATTATATCGTATTTTTTCTACTAACGTTGGCGCAAATTATGTGTCAGCTGGTCATGATTGGTGGACAACGTCTACAGCTGGTGCCACCAACCAACGTATGGTTTTAGGTGCCGATGGACTGGTAACTATAAATGCGCCTGCAGCAGCAGGAACCGCGCTTTACGTAAACGGATTTGCTGCTACCGGTAATTATGCAGCTGATTTTGCTGGTAATGTTCCGGGTGCACTATTTGATGGCATTAGAGCTATTAACAATACTACTACAGCTGGTAGTTCATCGCAGATAGAATGCAGTGTGTCAAGTCAGCCATTAACGACAGGCGGCGATCCATACCTGCGATTTGTTAACTATGGATTTAATGCTGTCAGTATAGGATTTGATACCTCCACACAACAATTAGCTATGACGAGCGGAAGCGGCGTCGGTGGTGCCGGCAACTTCTTTACTTGGACGGTGTCAAATAATCAAATCAACCTGCCGTTGCAAGCATGTTTCCATGCATATATAGGATCGCCACAACTAGATGTAACAGGTGATGGTACTAATTATGATGTAATATTTGGAGTTGAAAGATATGATATTTCATCATCATATAATGCGGCAACTGGAGTATTTACAGCCCCAGCAACCGGTAAATATATGTTTACTAGTCAATTAATTATTGAAGGTTTAACTGCTGGAATGACAACTGGTATATATGGGTTTTGGGTAAACGGTGGTTCTTACGTTGGCGGGGTTACTTATTGCAGCCCATATGCTTGCGCACTTGGTGGTTCATTTTTTTCTATACAAAATACGGCAATTTTTGCTTGCACCGCTGGTGATACTGTGCAGTGTAGAGTTCAAGTGAACGGAGGAGCCAAAGTTTGTGATTTTACAAATCAAACCGCCAGTTTTTTTGCAGGACAATTATTATCTTAAAGGATTATTATGAAATTTTATGTAGACCAAACACAAGTATATGAACTAGATGCAACTCAAGAAAAAATCATCCAAGACAACGTCAAACCTGATTTGTTTGTAGGTGACATGGAGCGTCGTGTAGCATGGGTCATTAGCCAAAAGCTAGACCAATCATTTGACCAATTATTTACCCACTGGCTGCCTATTTTACAGCAAAGGTATGAAAGCTTGCCATCTAACAAAAATTTTTTTGCTGAGCTTGTATTTTCCCAGCCAGACTATAAACCTCAGTATCCTGTAGAAACACCAATTAAGGAGTAATATGTTGGAACTATCTTTAATAGCTAAAATACTACTTGTAGGTTCTCTTGTAGGCGGTGTAGCTGTGTATAAATCACGCACGCCAGACTATAAAGACGACAACCAAGTTGAGGAAGTTGTCGAAGTAGTGTTACATAAAGTAACGGGGCTAAATGTAGATCTCACACCTGAAAGTCCTGAAAAGCCTTAACCTTTATCCCCCGCCGTCTAATGAAAGATGCGCGGGGGAGTTTATAAAGGAAATCAGTTTTTAAGACGTTTTATCAAACTAGCAAAATCACTTTGTTTGAGCTGTGCTAAGTTGCTGATTTTGTAGTGGTCGCAAATTTTAGCCGTCAATTGATCGTCTACCAGTGTTTGCAGTTGAGCTAACATGTCATTATTAATAACACCTTGATTGTTAGAAAAAACAACATTAGCAGCATAATTTCCATCATCATCGTCCTCGTCTGAACAAATTATCCCTATTAAATCACGGTACATCACGCGCCGCCAGTATGAATGCGCTCCACTAAAGCCTTGCATATCCCGTTTTGTAGGCTCTAGTTTTTGCCAACAACGAGTAAACTGCTGGCTTGCTCCGTGATGCAGTTCAAGCACTGAATACACATCGCCATCTATATGCAAAACTTTGCTTATAGCGCACAAACCTTGCTCGGCTAATGCTGCCCTACTAGCACGTAGTAAATCTTCGTACAGGGCATATTTTGATTTATAGAATGGGTTATCGGCGTCCTTGGTGCAAATTTGAAAGTCGACTTGTGCTTTTGCAAGTGCTTTATATAACTCGCCAGTGTCGAGGCTTGATAACTCAAAATTAACAGCCATTATACTCTGCCATTTCGTTGGATTGAAGTTGGTTTTTACGGATCAAGATTTCAAGCTTGAGATCCCTAAAGTCTTTGGTTTTACAGTCCTCGCAAAGATGAATTACTGCATATTCTCGAACTAATGGATTACATAGAAAACATTTAGTTGGTAACATAATACTTCCTTCACTATTATAAACTAATCTTAACCTAAACAAACTAGTTTGTCAACAAAAAACCCCCAACATTGTGAGGCGTTAGGGGTTTTAAATAGGAGGAGGAAGTCATTACGACAAGACTTCTGCTTCGATTGCAGGCTTGTCTGAATCAACTATCACATTATAGCGACGTACTAACTCGCTGACAATGTAATTTTGCAAAACTTGTTGTGTGCCTGCGTTAGTAAAACCTGCATTTATAGGCAGGCTATAGCTTACTGCTTGGTGGTAAATGGTAACTAAAATATTATCGATTGTAATTGATTTGTCACCCTCGTGATACACTACACTAGCAACGCCATACCTTAATGGCTGAGCCTCACCACTTTTGAGCTTCTCATCCAATTGCTCTTGACTCAAAATCTCTTTTTCGATTTGTTCGCGAAAGTCTGCGTCACTGATGTGTGGAACTAGTTGTAAATCTGTTAATCTAAACATATTGACACCTTTTGATTTTATAGTATACTATATATAACAAGAACATTATATCATGAAAGCACATATGAACAGTAAAGGCCCATATTCTGGAACAGTAACAGGATATAATTTTGAACCAATTTTCTTAGCGATTATACGAGGTAAATTGATATCTAGTCAAGATGCATGTGCTGAGATAGGTATTAGCAGAACGCATTGGCTAAGGATTCGCTCAGGCAATAAGTACGGCGCGGGCAGTTTAGCGGTAGCCAAGCTGCAGCGTTGGATCGGTGAAAACAAACATTATCTAAAAAACAGTAAAGATTTGCTTTTGTTAAAGGCGTTCCATGAAGAATTTGGAGAACAATAAACCTAAAAGATTAGTGCGAGCTAAGGTGGTCAATCTGCCGCCTGCCGTAAAGCGATGTGAGACTTGCTACAGCAAGCTTACGCATATACCTGTAAACCGTCGTACGATTTATAAAATGAAGTATTTTTGCAGGTGTGAAAAACCTGACTAAACAAATTATGGCACTAATAAAGCTTTTATGCTAAACTAGTGCCAATAAATTTTATCCCACTAACCTACCACAGTAAAGGGAACAGTATGAAAATAACTCTACTATCATCTAATAAAACTAAAAAAGTAGTTTTTAAATATGATTACATACCTAAAAAAGGAGTTTTTAAATATGATTAAAAGTCTAGCTGAATTACTTTCATCTAATATAATTAAAGATTACCACAATCAGGCAAGCAAATCAACTACCTCTAAACCTTTAGGTAATAAGCAAACCCAGCTGTATAATTCCGCTAAAAAACGTTATGCGTTTAACCCTGCCGAGCAAGTCGGAACAGTGGATAATTACACCTTTAACAAGTTATCCCCAGCCTATCAAAAAGTATGGGGTGCTTTATGCACATTAGCCAAAACGGTTGAGACCACGCAGCAAGGCAGCCCACGCGCTTATGAGCTTGGGGACAAGATTTGGCTATCTGCTAAATCTGAAACAATAGCCGAGCGGGCAAATATTACGGTAAGAACATATTTTAGGGCTGTAACTCATTTTATTGAGCTGGGTTGGTTGGAGCGATATAAGTGTAACAACACAAACGGGCGTAAAAATAAGTTTGCCCCTGTTTTTTATAGAATCACTTTATCGCCGTCTGCTATTAAAAAAACCATGATGTTACTTACCTCGTTTTTACAGCTTCTATGCTTTACGAATCCATGTCATACAGACACTAAACTTTATAGTAATATATATATAAATAAGACTCTAAATATTGTAAGTAATGTGACAAAAGCGCACATGTTTGGTTATGCTAAGTCATTTAACAACCCTTTTATAAAAAAAGGAGGGGGAGGGGAGATGAGCGAAGCGACAATCAACCATGTTTTGGAAGAATTAGCAGCAACAGTTACGCCAGCCACTACAGAAAACCAATTGCGTAGTCAGGTCAATACCATATTGTGCAAACACCTTAAACGTGATGAGGTTGATTATAGAGTCGTTGAACAAGCCACCAAGCGAGCTATTGCATATATCAGCAAAAAACGCGGTGAGCAGAGACTACGCCAAACGCATGAATATATGGCAAGCCGTCCTTTTGGGGTTATGGGTAATGCGTCGAAAACAAACAAAAACGATACGCCACACGATACAAGAGCAGCTGAGATCGCTTTATATTGCTTTACTAAGAAAATTATGCCTACGCCCGAAATTATTGACACATACAGCAAAATTTCCGATGCTGCTGAGCGAGAGGTATTTAAAAAAGGGTTAGTTAATGAAAATTTATGAAGATGGCTTTGAGTTTGAACATACGATCAATATATCCCCGATGTGTATGCATGCTAGCGGTTATAGCCATCAAGCGAGGGCCAAAGTGCTTGTTAATGCTCGAGATAGTGAGCGAATAGCCTTTAATGTGGCATTAGAAAACGTCAAAGAAGAGATTATGGCCAAGAACCCATCTATGTTAAAAAAAGCTTTGTTCTGTGAAATTGCCATGTTTATACCTTGCTACCAGAACAGCATAAAAAGTGTCTATCACTGTGCTGAGCCATATATTGAAATAGCATCATCCTATTTTATAGGTGGTGTGCGAAGCATTATTATGGGTGGAGGTAAAAATCTTATTGGGTATTCTACGGTAAAGTTTTCAATCAATAGTTTACAAAGTGATAACTTGGGCAAGATCAAATTTAACCTGTTTGAAGTCCCTGAACGCACGATAGGGCGAGTAGACGTCAAAAAAACTTGTAGTAAAGATAAGTACAGTTGTTTAAAGTTTGATTGCGAGACTCATGACCAAGAAAAAAACTAACTACAAGGCATACCACGAAGACACAAAGACAAGACCTTTAACTAAATGGCAGGAAGATTATCGAAACTGTTTTGATTTTTCGTTTCGTCCAGTAACAGAAAGGTTTATAGAACAATTTTTTAGTGACATGGTGAAAAGCTGTGCTGATGATGATGGGTGTTTATCGATACAAGAGTACTTTTTAAGTAAGGGAGTCAACAGTAAGACATTCTATGCGTGGTGCCAGAAGTGGGAACTAGCTGGCGATGCACTTGAGACAGCCAAAGAGTTGATCGCGCTTAAAAGAGAAAAGCTAGCGTTAAAGAACAAGCTCAATGCTGGTGTGTTTTTGGCCATGCAGCCAAAATACTGCCCCGAATATAAAGCTTTGATGGAGTGGAAAGCGTCCCTGCATAACAAAAACCCTATAGATGACAACCGCATTAATGTAATCATTAATGAAGTTCGCTCATCTGACCTAGTAGTTAAGGCTGGCGAAAGCAAGCTACCAGAGCAGGAATTGACCAAGGCTGTGGGTAAGTTGATTAGCGAGTATAAAGAAGAGCTGTAAAAGTGTTGACAAGTGTTTAAATCTGTGCCATAATGTTTGTATAAGTTAATCAATAGAAAGTAAGATTATGTTTACAAACAAAATTACAAAAAAAAAGTTGATGTTTATTGCATGGATAGGAGCAATAGCTTTTTTTCGCTCAACTTGCCCGTTACTAGTAGGGATTCTTTTGCTAGCTGGTTTGCTATGGCAAGATACTTTTGGCGATCATTATAAATAAATTATGTAAATCAATAGAAAGTAAGATTATGGAATTTAGAAAAGTAAGATTTGATTATATCGAAGATAAGGTTCATGCAACTGTTTTTATCAACGAAGTATTGGTAGCTGAACTAGTTTTTAAGGTTTTACAAGATGGCATGTGTGTTAGAGAACGCAACAATCAAGTTTATTTTGAGTGCAGTGATAAAAGTTTTATAGCAGCAATTGAACTAGCAGCAATGCGCTTTGTTAGGGGTCAAACATGCTAAACGAAATTATCTTTATAGTATTGCTGGGGATATTGTTTTTTATTTGCCCAGCGCTGGCGATAGTACTAATGTTGCTTGGTTTAAGTGTTGATATAATTACTCACCATGATAATAATGACAATCAAGATTACTATTAATAAAGGAAAACATGACTATTAAACAACGTATTAATTGGCTCGCAGTAAGACATATGCCATTACCTTTATGGTTATTGAAGGTAAATGGTTAATATTATCGTGAAACGATAACGGTATAGCAAGGAAGTTAACGTATATACGCATAAAAAAGGGGTATAGTAATGATTTTAGTATGTATGCGTTGTCAGGATCAATTAACGCCTGATAATGCAGTAGCAAACGGATTTAGCAAGTCTGGCATCATGAAGTACAAAACATCTTGCCGTGAGTGTTATAACACGCAGTATAAAGAAAAGCGCGAGGCTAAAACGAAGGCCATAGCTGAACAATTATCAGCCTTTCAGCCGATGGCTATGGCAATAGTTGAGTCTAAGGCTATCAAGAATTTGCAAGTTAGATACACGTTTAATATGCCTCCCGAAGTTTATAGTTTATTGCATAGAAAAGAGCTGTTGAATATCTATCAAGATTTTATACGTAGTAAGCTGGAAGTGCCTAGTGGTTATGTAGTCAAATGTATAGCAGACTATACGAGCAATTATTTAAGCCATATAGTTTCAGATGCTAGCTTGTTGGAAGCAATCAAAACACAATTATCACCCCAAATACATATAACATTTACACATGAATAAACTACATATTTTATTATTATTTAGCATCGTTAAACCAAGCGAGACACCACCAGCTCCAAAAGGTAAGCCTAGCCCTAAGACTTATATGTTTAGCATGGCTGCTCCGTTTGTAGCTTGTGTAGATGACCAAGGAATAAGCGCATGGCCGACAGATGAAAAATCAGTATGTCGTAGCTCTCAAAGCCTTAGGGGTAGTTTGATATGGCAAGTCCCACGTGAGCATGACGGTGCCCCTTTTATAGCGGAAGAAGCGCCACAAGTTGTAGATGACTTTTTACGTCGTAGTGTCGGAGAGGTTGAGCAACTTATAGAACGCAAAGAGCTGGCTGTAAATCAACGTTACGGCAGCATGTCCAATACCTTGTTGATGTATGCAGTACTCAGAGACCGCAAAGATTTGTGCGAGCTGCTCATAGACAAGAATGCCAACATTATGTTACGCAATAATCACAACCTGTCAGCATTACAGTGGGCGCGCATTAACGGCAGCCACAAAGAAATCGTGGAGCTGTTGGTTAAGAAAGGTGCGGAGTAACCCCCATATTTATGTAGCAGAAGTATAAATGAGACGTCTGTTTTAGTTAGACGGACTCCCTAGGGGAAGTAGAGAGTCCAAACAGATAACGAATCGCGAAGGGTATTCATCAATGAAAACAAAACACAGTTATTTTATTATCATTTTTTAGAAAGCGTAAGCACATGAAAAAACTAATATTATTATGTAGCAGTCTGCTACTAAGCACAAACAATGTATATCTAACAAGCACAGAGCAGCACGTTGGAGACATAGCGGGCATACTTGAAAATAACAACGCACATGCTCTCAGTTGCACGATTAACCTTGTAGGCTGTAAACACTTTAGCCCATGTCTAAAGAAGCTTGCTAAGACGTTTTTACCAGGTCTATTGAACTGTAAACGGTTTGACAATATCAGCCACGCTAAATTAAATGATGGCTTCAAAGCATGTTTGTTTAATGATGACGCGACAATATCACTACATATCAAAGGCGCAGACATTTACATCGAAGTAACTAACAGTAAACCTTTTAATCCGTATTTAATAAGTGCATACTTAGCTAACTTCTTTCAAGCAGCGTATTTTAATTCGTGCGTCTTACTAAGATAGTTAACAGTCCCCTGAGTCAATTGCCTGACTTGGGGGTATTTGCTTTGCGGACTATGTAAAACAAGGCATATATCCACACCAAAAATAATAATACATTTGTCATAGCACACCTTTCTAGTAAATTTGCTACAGTACTATAAATTAGTAACAAATTTAAAGGAGTTATGCCAATGCTTTTTCCGCAATTAGCGCCTGAGTATTACCAAGAGGATGATAAAGACATTCTTAAAAGGATGGAGGCTTTCTATGCTGAATCCATCACGATCAACCAGAACTTCTGGGGAGAAGGTTCCATTGATACCCGCTTCTTTAGTGGTGATCAATCTGTTTATGGTGACCTAGGATTATACGGAAATCTACCAGCGAACCGCCGAAGAACGTTTAATTTTAACCGTATAAGACGTGTAGTTAATATGATTTCTGGCCATCAGAGACGCTCCAGAAAGTCTATTATAGCCGTGCCAGTCGAGAGTTCAGACAACCAGACGGCCGACCAACTAACCAAAGTCTTAATGTGGAACTGTCGCCAAGAGAACATACTTGAGACCATATCAGAGGCGTTTGAAGGTGCATTAGTTACAGGTATGAACCTGTTACATCTATACGTTGACTACCGCAAAGACCCTATTGCAGGACAGATTAAGGTAAACAACTGCTCTTACAACGAGTTTTTAATAGATCCGTTTTTCAGAAAGCACGACTTAAGCGACTGTAATGGTATTTGGAAGCGTACATATCTAACTAAAAAAGAAGTTTTATCTTTATTACCTGACCATGCCAACGAGATATCTACCATGATTGGTAACCCGTACGGCGGGTCACGCGATGCTAAGTTCCAATTCATGCCAGAGTCATACAACTATACTATGAAGAATTTGTTGACCTATGATCAGTTCTACTACAGAGACTTCAGACATCAAAAGATGCTGGTTGATACGCAAAGCGGTGAGACGTTTGAATGGAAGTCTAACGATGAAGATGCATTAAAACTATTCTTGCAGACCTATCCTAGCGTAACCGTTATCGAACAAGAAGTGCCAAGCGTAAAGCTTGCTATTGTGGTGCAAGGCAAAGTATTTTACAACGACTACAACCCAACAGGCAGCGACTATTACCCATTTGTACCCGTTTTAGGTTACTACCACCCACAGCAGCCAGACTATGTGAACCGAATCCAAGGTGTAGTTCGTGGGCTCAGAGATGCACAATTCTTATACAATAGGCGCAAAGTAGCCGAGCTGGACATCTTAGAATCTCAAATAAACAGCGGCTTTATTTACAAAGAAAACGCACTTGTAAACCCTGCTGACGTTTTTTTAACTGGACAAGGCCGAGGCTTAGCGTTAAAGCGTGATGCTCAGATGTCAGACGTGCAAAAAATTGAAGCGCCACAAATACCACCAAGTATGATACAGCTTAGCGAAATTCTAGCCCGTGAGATCCAAGAGATTAGCGGCGTGAATGAAGAGCTGCTTGGATCCGCAAACGACGATAAAGCGGGTATTTTAAGCATGCTAAGGCAAGGTGCAGGGCTGACCACATTGCAAACGTTATTTGACCAGCTGGACATGAGCCAAAAGTTACTAGGTAAGCAGATGATTGACCTTATCCAACTCAACTACACGCCTGGCAAAATCAAACGTATTATCGAGGAAGACCCAACAAGCGAGTTTTATAACAAGAACTTTGGTATTTACGATGTTGCTGTTGAAGAAGGATTGAACACATCTACCCAAAAACAAATGCAGTTTGCACAAATGCTACAGCTAAGACAAGCTGGTGTGCCTATTAGTGATATTGACTTGTTAGAAGCTGCGACTGTGCAGAATAAAAACAAGATTATCGAGAACACTGTTAGACAACAAGAGGCATCAAGCCAAGCGCAGCAAGCTCAAGCACAATCAGCGGCAGAGTTCCAAGCGGCGCAAGTCAGGTTGGCAGATTCACAAGCACAAGCCAACATACAGCTTGGAGCTGAAAGACAATCACGTATCCAAGAGAACTTTGCACAAGCTCAAGAGCGTTTAGCTGAAGCTTCCAAGGATGATCAACAAGGTTTACTCAACTTTGTGAAAGCTTTGAAAGAGCTAGACAATATAGACTTGATGCAGCTCGAAAGACTTTTAAGTTTGCAGAAGCTTTTAAAAGATACAGAGTCAAGTAATATGATTAAAACCTCTGAAGATAGAGGCGCAAACCTTGCTCAAGAGAGCAATTTCTTAGGAGTCCAATAATGGCAAAAAGATATCATAACGGTAATGGTAACGGCATGAAGTCTATGGAATCAAGAGACCTATACAGCGGCAAAACATCACGCCGTGAGATGGAATCAAGAGATGCAGGTATGATTTCTGAAGACAAATCAGCTATTGCTAACCTTCCACAAAACGTAATCATGAAAGCATACCCAGCTTGTGCTTACGATTCATATAACTTGAATGATGACATCAAAGGTATTGATGTACAAGTTCGTGATGATGTTATGGGTGGTAAACGCAAATCTGGCGAAAAATACCCATCGAAATATTAGATCATGGCTCAAGCACCAAGACAAAATAATAAGGCTACCAAGATAGCTTATAACATTCTTGGGAAGCCAAGTAACTTGACGAGCAAACAAACACGCAAGCAAAAGAAGCGTGATAAGTTAATTGATTATCAAGATACTGCTAGAGCTAAATAATATTGCAGGGGGCTAATAACTCCCTGCTTTTAGGAACATGATTATGAAAAAAAAATCACATATGCAAGATGCCTTTTATCAGGCTATAGGGTCGGCGTATCAACTAAATCCCCGTAAGCAAGAGAAGGTAGATAGCAGAATGATCTTTGAAGATCAAATGTCTATTAGTAATTTGCCAGAAAAAGCTATTCATCAAACCTTTAATGCTAGTAGGTTTGCTGAAAAGTTAATTTTGCCTAACGATGAAATTACAGGTGAGTAATGAAAAAAGAAGTAATACGTCATTTAAAAAGCGATAAGGCTATGTTTAAACGCGAAGCCGCTGAAGATGAGAAGTTAATTAAACGTATGTCTAAAAAACATAAAGAACATGAAGCTGCTGAAAAAAAAGCTGGTTACTCTGAAGCCATGGAGCACAGTAAATCAAAGTCTAAAAAGAAAGCCAATGGTAAGTCAAAGGCTAAGATGAAGATTACTAAAGTTATGGAAGAGTTTAAAAAAGGTGAATTGCATTCTGGTAAAGGTGGGCCAGTTGTCAAGAAACCTAAACAAGCCATCGCTATTGCAATAAGCGTATCTAAAAAGAAGCGCAAATAAATTAAGCCCTAGTCGTCTAATTGGTGAGGACATTGCCCTTTCACGGCAGCAATCGTGGGTTCGATTCCCCGCTAGGGTGCCAAGCATCCCTAGCATTGTAAAAACACTGTAATAATATGTTAGATATAGTAAATTAGAGACAGTTTTTTTAAGTGCTAGGGGTTTATATGTTTCTAATGCGTGTATTAAAAGCTGCTACAGTTATACAAATATTGCATGCTGGAGAGGCTAGAATAGATATTAATGACTTAATGCAAAAACAAATTGCATATGCACAGACACACCCAGAGTTTTACAAAGACTTGCCTGTGCCTAATCTTTTTCCACAACCAACATCACCATTACCCCCTACAGCCAAAAAACAAATTGTATCTAAAGCTATTGCAGCGTTTAAATCAGCTAGCCCAGCTCATGACCCAGCAGTAGAACAGATAGAGTTACAAATGAACACCAGTCCTGTTGTAGAGCCTGGCATGTCTACGCTAGTTCTTAATGCTATGACCAACGCTTTAGAGCAATTACAACGCCAAAACTCACAGAAAGAAGAGCAGCTACAAGAAGCTGTGCCAAAAACTAAGGCGTATGCGGGTAGTGCAACTACTGCCGTACTTGGTATTGTTTGTACGTTATTGGTTAGGTATTTAGACAAGAGTAACTGTTAAGGAGACGTATGAAAAAATCTTATAGAACCCCTGCTTGGACTAGGGCAGAAGGCAAGAATCCTGCTGGCGGTCTTAATGCCAAAGGCAGAGCATCAGCTAAAGCACAAGGTAGTAACCTAAAACCACCTGTAAAATCTGGCGACAACCCACGCAGAGCATCGTTTTTAGCTCGTATGGGTAATATGGCTGGTCCAGAGTTTAAGCCTAACGGTGAGCCTACTAGGTTATTATTATCATTGAGGGCATGGGGCGCTAGCAGTAAGGCAGATGCTAGGGCTAAGGCGGCGGCAATATCAAAACGTAACAAGGCTAAAAAGTGATCATATGGCTAACTACACTAATCCTAAGCTTCGTGAGTCTATTAAAGATCGTATTATGGCGAGCGATAAAGGCGGCAAAGCCCATGAATGGTCGGCTAGAAAAGCACAGCTGGTGGCACTGGAGTATAAGAAGGCGGGAGGCGGCTATACTGGCGGTAAGACCAAAAAACAAAAGTCGTTGTCCAAATGGACTGGCGAAAAATGGCAAACCAAATCAGGTAAACCGAGTACCCAAGGATCTAAAGCCACAGGTGAAAGATACCTTCCAAAAGCAGCTATAAAAAAATTGACACCTCAAGAATATGCTGCTACAACAAGAGCTAAACGAGAAGGCACGCGACAAGGTAAACAGTTTGTCAAACAGCCTAAAAGGGTATCAAAGAAAACAGCTAAAGCGAGGTAGTAATGAACTCTGAATTTTATAATCACGTTAGAAAATCGTTAAAAATTGAAGACGTTATAAAGTCATACATGCCATTAGAATTAGACGAGGGATTCTATTATGGTTATTGCCCGTTTCATCCCCGCACAGGTCAAAAGCTTAAAGACTTCACTGTAAATCCCAAAAAGAATGTATATTATTGTTTTGATTGTCATACTTGCGGCGATGTAATTAGCTTTGTAGCTCAAAAAGAAAACCTAACTTTGCATCAAGCGTTTGATAAATTGTGTGAAAAACACAATATCAAGATGCCTGCTAAAGTTGTCTTGAAGGTCGTAGGTTGATTGTTACGCTTGGCGTAGATCCAGGGTTGCAAATATGTGGCTTAGCAGTAGTCAGCAAACAAGCTAACAAATTATCCTTGTTGGAGTATGTAAGCTTCAAGTTGACTGCTAACACCCCTACGCATAAAAAACTAGAAGCCATCTATAACGCTATAATCGAACTTATCGACAAGCACAAGATAACTAATCTATCAATAGAAACCTCTTTCTTACAGCACAACGCTCAGACTTTTTTGAAGCTAGGTTTTGTGCGTGCTATAGCGCTGCTAGCAGCTGCTCAAAAAAACATGACTGTGCAAGACTTTACACCGTGCCAAATCAAAGAAATACTAACTGGCACAGGAAAAGCTACAAAACAACAGATACAAGACAGAGTGAAAAATTTATTCCCATCGGCAACACAATTTGTATCGTATGACAGTAGCGATGCAATAGCTGCGGCAGTATGCGGTTGCTTTTAGAAAGGTATTATGAACATCAAGCTTGACTCAATCAAACTAAAGCCGTATCAAGAGTTAATAATTGATGCTATTGAAAACAAAGGCTATCGGAAAGCGGTAGCTATTATGCCACGCCGTAGCGGTAAAGATGTAGCTGCTTTCTGGTTATGTGTCAGACAAGCATTAAAAAAGACATGTAACATATTTTACATAGCCCCAAGTTATACCATGGCTAAGCGGATCATATGGAATAGTATTTTATCTGATGGTCGTAGGTTTTTAGATCTAATTCCGCCACAAGTAATAAGCTCGATGAACAGCCAAGAGCTACTTATACGTTTTATAAATGGCTCTACTATCCAGCTTATAGGTGCACTAAACTATAATAACTTGGTAGGTTCTAACGCCTATGCTGTAGTGTTTACCGAGTACTCTATTTTCCAAGACGGCGGCAAATGTTACCAGCTAATTAAGCCTATATTGGCATACAACGGCGGTTGGTGCTTGTTTGTGTCGACACCTCGGGGTAAAGCTAACCACCTGTATGACTTGTGGCAGGTAGCCCGTGATCATAAAGACTGGTTTGCCTTAAAGCTAACTCTTGATGAAACCAAGCACATTAAGCTAGATGAGATCAACAAAGAGCTAAACGAAGGCTTAACTACACCAGATTTAATACAACAAGAATATTATTGTAGTTTTGCTGGAGTAGATAGTGGTTCATATTGGTCAGCGCAGCTAGATAAGGCTAGAGTAGAGGACAGGGTGCAGCGGTTTGAGTACGATCCTACGTTTAAGGTAAATACATCTTGGGATATAGGTTACAGCGACAGCACGAGCATATTGTTCTACCAAGTCATAAACAACAAAATTTATATTATAGACGAATACTCTTGCGAGCGTGAGGCATTGACTCATTACGTCAAAATAGTGCAGCAGCGTCCATATTTATACGGCTATCACATAGCACCGCATGATATTAAAGTGCATGAGTTTAGTAGCGGTATAACCAGATTAGAGACAGCGCGGCAGCTGGGTTTAAATTTTACGATTGCCGATGATATTGGTTTGATGGACGGAATAGATTGTGTGCGTAATACGTTTAACAGAATATTTATAGATGAGCGTTGTAAGACTCTTTTGCGGGCTATAGAAAACTATCGTCCTGAGTATGACGCTAAACGGCAGATGTACAAAGATAGACCGTTGCATGATATCCACTCACATATGGCAGATGCGTTGCGGTATTTGTGTGTTAGCTTACCAAAAACAAGAGATGACCATACTACAGCAGAAGAACTAGACAAACGATATAGACAAGCTGTTTATGGTAGTGATAATATGCAATCAGGATTTTTCAGTAATGATAAGTTTTAGAGTGGCATGACATTTATAATCAAACAATAAAAAAAACTACTTGGGTACAAATCTCATATCATGCCACAGGAGAGATAATGTATACTAAAGTTAACATAAAAACAGCATGAGGTAAATATGGCAGATACGGTTGGTAAAATATCTAGTGAGCTGTTAAAAAAAGCTCCTGATAGTAGAGACCCTATAGAGTTGCAACGTGAGATACACAAGACTTATGAAAAAGATTTTTATGAGTGCTTGCGGCGTGGGAGACAACAATATACAGGCGAGTACTATGTAGTTGTGTTGACCAAAAAAGAACGCTTAATGGAAAACGTTTTGCGTAACTACTTTTTATGCCGTACGTCATGCCCTACCCCAGAATACGACCAGACAGTCTACAAGATACATAAAGACGATAAGATACAGTTTTTGTGGGTGTTACCATCAAAAGATACCTGCGAAATGTTTATACGGCATGCAGGTGAGATAGTACCAGACGAAAGATGGTTGTTGTATTATGTACTTGCCGACCAAAACGGCGACTTGTTAAAGCTGTCAAAGCAGTTAAATAATGAAGCAGATAACTCAATATTGATAAAGGCGTAAGGATATGGATTTACCAATAGCATCACAATCACAAATAGATCAAATGAATAGAGAGGCAGCTAAAAAAATGCAACAGGAAGGTATTGAAATGATTGAAGAGCAAGTAGTTGAGCAAGTGCAAGAGGAAGCTGTTGAGGAAGCCCCACAGCAAACGATACAGGCGCAACCAGATCAATCTATTGAGGCGGAGCTAAAGAGCGTTAAAGACGAAAATTGGCGTTTACTGCGTCAGTCTAAAGAAAAGCTACAGCGTGAATTAGATGAAGCCCGTGAGTTACTAGCACAGCGACAAGCTGCAACAAAACCAGCTGAAGAAGATGTCGACCTAAACGACTTGGGTATAACGGAGAATGATTTAGCTGAAGGTCGCCACATTTTAAGTATTAAAAAAGAGTTGGCTGCACTAAAAAAAGCTAGAGAAGAAGATTCTAAGCGTATGGCTATGTCTACCGCTGAGATGCGTATTAAAAACGACTTCCCAGATTTTGAGAAGGTAGTGTCATACGAGAATCAAAAGAAGCTACGTGAGATTGATCCAGATGTAGCAGACGCTATTTTAGCTACAGGCGATGTTTATAAAGCCCACGCCATGGCGTACAAGATGATCAAGCTATTAAATATTCATCGTGATACAACATACGATGCTGACAAGCTCAAAGCTCAACAGAACTTAGCTAAGCCTAAGTCGTTGAGTAGTATTGCACCACAAAAGAGCGAGTCGCCTCTAAGTCATGCCAATGCTTTTGCTAACGGTTTAACGCCAGAGTTAAAAGACCAGTTAGTCAAAGAGATGTTTGCAGCACGTCAAAACTTATAAAATTATAGGGGGTAGTATCAATCTGCTCCCTAAAGTTGACCCTGATATACTTTTTGCTAATATAAAGCCAGCCGTAATGAGAACTCGCTACTCTCGCCTTTCTTTAATGGCCGTATAGATTCTCGCCAAATCATCTGACTGTAAAAAGACTCGTCATCTTACTTGAAGTACATTGATTAACTTTAATTAAGGAACAAAAATGGCAGTTACAACAACCTCTATTTTGCCATCGCCAGTTCAACAAAGCTTTAGTTATAAGCTATTGTCCGTACCTGTGCCGAACATGATTCATAATATCCCAGCAATGCGTAAAAATATGCCTCGTAATGGTGGTAATACTTTACGTATGCGTAGATATAACCCACTACAAACAGCTATGGTTCCTTTGGGGAACAGTGGTATTACTCCACCACCACAAAACCTAACAGCTGTGGATAGACGTTAATGTCCACGTTAAATCTTTGGTAATTGACTTGAAGTCCTACGGCGCAAGCTATGGTAACAAGGGGCAAGCAGGAATAACCGTGCAGCCTGAGAGACTAAACCCAAAGACTCGCAAGAGATGTGATAGTCCAACCCTTGATCGAAAGACAAGGAGGCGTACAGAAATGATCGCCCGCCTAGCAATAGGTTAAAAAGTAATAGAAGATTGACGCAAAGATTTCGTTTTACGGTAGAAGCTAGGTGCCGTAATAGTTTAATACGCAAAGACCTATGTCGTATTGAACGAGCAGGTTTTTAAAATATGATCTTTGAAATATTTGGTTTTGCAAGCAGATGGCCTGCTTTAAATCCGCTCTGATTGACTTGGAAACCCACCGTAAAGACGAGGGCAACAAGGGCGAAGATATTTAATAAGTTTTATTAATATGCTTAAGCTTTAAATACATATCCTTGCGATAAGAAAGTAAGTCATCAGATAAACGAACGTTGGCATTCGACATAGTTGTTGAAAACTCATAAAAAACTTCCGCATGTGCTTTTTTTATAATCATGTACGGTTCGCACGCTTTTAAAAGTGTAGCTGCATTATGAGAACATAGAGACCACGTATAACAAGCCCGTCTATTTGGCACTTGTTTGCGTTGGCGTATGTTTCCACCAAAATTTTCAACAATCCAGTTGAGCAACGGTAAATTTGTATTAGTAACTATAAGACGCAGTGAATAATAATCACATTTGCGATTATGACGTATACTTTGAGATTGAATTTCAATAGTAATACTGCCTTCACCGTCTATAATACCAGCTAAATAACTAAGTTTTTCTGATGTCCAATTTTTATTCATGTATTACAGTGTACCATATAAAAACATAAATGTCACGCTGAGAGACTGAGGCGAGTGGACACCTTAAGGTGAAGCGACAGTCCGATCCCAAGGGATGACTTTGGGAGTAGGGAATAACAAGACCTACCGCCAAATAGAAACTATTTGGTCAAAAAAAGTAACAGAATAATGCACATTGCAAAACCAAGATCCAGTTCTTAACGAATGTGCAGCACGACTAGGCGTATCGCTACGTCAAACCGAAGATCAGTTAACACGTGATATGTTGGCATCAACAGCATCATTTATTAACTGTGTTGGTGGCGTAAACGGCGACAGCCCAACCGAGCTAACATTGTTAGACGTGTCTGAAGTAACACGTGTATTACTAGGTAACAACGCTTATACAATCTCCGATAACATCGAAGGTGAAGATAAGTTTGGTACAGCACCTGTTCGTGATGCGTATTTTGCATTATGTCATACAAACATGACTAAAGAGCTAGAAGGCGTTAATAACTTTACATCAAAAAGTAATTACCCAGCTCCTACAAATGCATTACGTTCTGAGTGGGGTTGCGTAAACAACCTTAGATTCTTGGTATCAAGCATCGGCTCAATTAGCCCAAATGCTTCTGTTAATGGTAGCGATGTGTATAACATCTTCTGCGTTGGTATGGAAGCTTATGCTACTGTACAGCAAGATGGGTACTCAGCGTCGTTTATTTACAGACCGCCAATTTATGATGGCCCATTAGCGTTGAACGCTTCTGTAGGCTACAAATTTGCGACATGTCCAAGAATAACCAACGATCTCTGGGTTATCAACCTAAGAGCTACATTAGCACAATAAGGAGATATTATGGACGGAACAATTATAGTACGTGGTAATTTCGTATCTACCGGTGCGGATAAAACTATTGTATTTAGACCAGGTGTAAACTGGATTACTGTATTTAACATGTTAGCTAATGATGGCGTTGGTGCTCCATTACAGTTTTATTTCCAAACTGGAATGACTAACGGTGTTGCTATTGATGGCGCCGGTGCAACAACAGCTCCTGCAGGCATGTTTACAGTAATCGATTACTCTAACCCTGCTAACTTTGCATCTATTAAATACACAACCACTGCACAAACAAGCGCAGTTCAGCCTGTAGTAACATCTGCGGCTACAACAGCTGCAGTAGCTGTAGCTGTTGGTAATATCGTACGTATTACTGGTAGAAACGTTGCTGGTGTTTTAGGTGTGCCTGTATTTGGTAACTATGGCGTAGATATGATTGTCAGCGTTGTTGCTGGTAACGACTACACATTATTGGGTGCAAATAACGCATTAGCTACAGCTTCTGGCGTTGTTGGTACTGATGGTGCTTTACAGCGTATTGATATTAGCTCAAGATTCTATCCAGCTAACAGAATCATTACTAGCATCACACAAGCTGCTGGTGTTATTACTGTTGCTACATCTGTGCCTCACGGTATGACTGTAGGACAGCAAGTAAGATTTGATATACCTGCTGTTTGTGGAGCAGGAATTAGTGCTTTATTAAGCGCTAGTTCAGCAAATAACTATGTATCAGCTACAGTAACAAGCGTAGTTGCTAACACAGCTGCTTTAGCTGGTTTTGGATCAGTTCGCTTTACTATCGACATTGTTGGTAGCGGTGAAGCTTTTGCTTATCCAACATCTGCACAAGTTGCTGCTGGTTCACAATTGCCAGAGATGATACCTTTCGGTCAAGACACAGCTTACTCAGTATCACAAAATGCTAACATTTTGGCTGATGCTACAGTAAACCAAGGTTTTGTTGGTATCAAACTAAGAGGCGGTGCTGCACGAGCAAACAACCCAGCTGGTCAAGCAGGGGATGTTATATTCTGGAAAGTTGGAGCTTGCTTTAACTCTGAAGAATACGCATAATCTTATTCATTTGGGAGGGGTTGCGCCCTCCCTACAATTAACAAGGGAGTAATCATGGAAAGAAAAAAGTTAACAAGTAAAGAGATGGAAGCCTTACGCAACCGTGATGCCGAAAAAGTAAGCGGCAAGTTTATCTTTCACGAAGTGCCAGGCGGTGTCATGGACTTTAGTATAAAATTATACAAAGGCGATGCCCCACAAAACTATTCGTTGCGTGATGGTGAGATATATGAGTTACCACTAGGCGTAGCACGTCATCTAAACACTAATTGTTTTTACCCAGTGCATTCTTATAGCCAAGACGAGTTTGGTAAGCCTATTGCTAAGATTGGGCAAAAAGTACGCCGTTGCAGCTTCCAGTCATTAGACTTTATGGGTATCGATGCCCAACCAAGTAAAGAGATTATTACTGTAGAAAGGATCTAGATGCCGATACTTGCTGTAGCTACGCCAATATTCCAACCTGCTATGCGTGTTATAACTAACATAACTAACTCAAACCCTGTAGTTATTACTACATCATTTGATAATCAGTATGTTACTGGTTTAATAGTACGCTTATATGTGCCTCAAGGTTACGGCATAACTCCTCTTAACCATGTTGAAGCACCTATAACAGTACTAACCAACACTACATTTTCTATGCCCATAGACACAATTAATATGCCAGCATACACAACGCCAGTAGGAGCGGAACAGTTTGCACAAGTAGTGCCAACAGGCGAAATTAACAGCATTTTATACGCGGCAACTAGAAATATATTGAATTAACAATTCAACTGGTTTGTAAGTTTGCTAAGCTATAACCAATTTACATAATAAGGATGTAGTATGGCAGATTTACAAACCATCAGAACTAAAGTAAGACGGCTTACCCGTAGCCTGTCTCCCTCCCAGCTAACAGATGCTCAAATAAATGACTATATCAACACATTTGTTTTATACGATTTTCCAGAGCATTTACGCTTAGCAAACCTACGTGAGACATTCAGTTTTTATACAACTCCATACGTAGATACTTATGATACAGTTACAGCTCCACCAGAAAGTCCGCTGTTTGATTTTAAAAATAGATACATTACTGTACACCCACCAGTGTTTATAGCTGGTTATCAATCTTGGTTTTGTGAAAGCAGAACATCTTTTTTTGGTGTATACCCGCAAATAAACTCTATAGCCCAAACATCTGCTACAGGTGATGGCAACGTGGGACAAGCTATAACATTTACAATTAATACACAGCAAGCTAATACTGGCGGTGTTAGTATAACTACTTGTCTATTGCGAAATAGTATTGTGATAACAACTGTAGATGCGTTACAAAATGCATTAACTTTAATTGATTTACCAATAGCAGGTAATGGTATTTCAGGTAATTTGGTTGAACCTAATTTTTTAGGAACGGTACTTGGTACAATCAACTATCTTACTGGCGTTGTTAATATACCAAACGGCTTTAACCTTAACGGAGTAGCTACAGCAGCGTTAGCTGGAGCGCCTATATATTCTGAAACAGTATTAGTATCACCAAG
>Ga0247840_10004387_pt1 | contig 22388 bp, 13 predicted proteins | sample LaCruzMarch2015__FD_192404 | JGI IMG/M metagenome (GOLD analysis project Ga0247840, IMG submission 192404) | Freshwater microbial communities from meromictic Lake La Cruz, Castile-La Mancha, Spain - LaCruzMarch2015_17m | ecosystem: Environmental > Aquatic > Freshwater > Lake | place: Spain... | reverse complement strand
GCGTTCACATGATCACGATGTTGACGATGCATATGGAAACGATGCATGGGATCCAAATAGTTATTAATTACAAATTATATTATGAACATATATTTATTTCAAAAAGGTGACGGCATGCCAAGCCTATGGGAAGATTGCACCTGTACTGCAAGTGTTGATGGAAAACTAAACAAAGATGGCAATCTGTTAAATGCGGGATTAGGTGAATATCCGATACGTTATAATCTATTTGAAAAAATAGAAAATAGATTTGTACTTTTCAACCTCAAAGAAGACCCTACCATCTTTGTCATAAAACATTCATCAGACGTTATTGGTATGACTGAGATGATTTTTAATATTCGAGATGTATCTAATGTTATAGAAAAACTATATAAACTAGGACAACCCGATGATACAGTAATTTATGGTAGTCTTTATGCCAATAATGCTACTAAACAAGATGTTGCGAAAAATGTATCTTTTTATGGTAGAAATGTAGATGGTAACATCATCAATCTTATAACAGAGGAAATTCATACTTCAGATGTTACATTGATACCCTGGTTTTTTGCATTTAAAACTACAGACGTGCCTTTATATTATATTGTACCAAATATACATACAGTACAAATACCATATATCATTGAAGATGATGACCACCCAACAGATAGAACATATACATTAGATAGTCATTTAGGCTCATTTAATAAAACTATATTTTATCCTGCACTAAGCAACAATGCAAAATTAATTAATGAGACTAATATAATGGTTAAGGGAAATACTCTTACGATTGACCCGTTTGCAGGCTGGTTTGCAAAATCAAAATTGAAAGGTTTCTTTGATCCTAACCTTGTTAAATGTTCTTCTAGCTATGAATATACTAAAGATGAAAATGGATTGCATTTCAACATAAATACACAAAGTGGGTATATAATTATTAGATGGAATACAATTTCAGCAATGGGATATAAGTTTATGCGAACAAATAGATTTCACAGAGAATTTGTAGTTACACAAATAGGAGATTGATATGTCAGTTACACGAGATACAACATTCGCAGGGGGCACTGATGTTGCGGCAGTTGGTGCAGTAGCCAGGGGTAATGAAATATCTGCAGATACTTTTCTTCAAATGGTAAATATTCTTGAAGGCTTAAAGGGGCATCAACATATATTCTATGATGATTTTAATACTGTATGCGAGTGTCAGTGTCAGTGTCAGTGCGGACGCGGGGTACTTTAAATGCAAAATAATATAGTATGGATAGCAAAGACAGAAGCACAAAAGAAAAGATTAGAAGATCATAAAGCAACAGTACAATATTCCGAAGACGGTACGTTTAGATTTGATAGTAAAAATATAATAACGCCTTCGGGTAAAGAAAAAATAAATAAGTTAATTTCTGTAGTACCAAAGGATAATGAAACTATAGTATCATCTTCGTCGGTAAAATATTTGTTTCATGAATTGAGACAAATGAATTTGCTATTAACTAATGCATGTAATCTTTCGTGTTCTTATTGCTATGAACAACACAATAAAGATTTTGGTAGATTTACTAACGAAAGTCTTTTATCCGCATATAGATTTTTAGTAAATATAAATGATAACCAAAAAAAGGTATTCCAATTTTTTGGAGGCGAACCATTTATACATAAAGATATTATTTTAGATTTCTTAAAAAGAAATAACGATGAACTTTCCCGCAATTCTCGCGGCGAAGATAAAACCACAATAGGTATAGTAACCAACGGTTTGCTTTTAACCCAAGCATTGGTCGATGAATACTTTTCCTATGATTATACTAATATGCTTATATCTTTAGATACAGATAGAGCAGAAGTAGATCATAGAGAAATAGGTCAAGAGAACCTAGACAAGTTGATGCAACAAATACAAGATCTACCTTCTGAGCCAAAAGAGCAAAAAAGAATAACAATTAGATGTACTTTAGCTAGGAACAATGCCCCATACTTTACAGATTTTGTTTCTAAATTATACGATAGGGGCATTCGAAGAATGGTGGTGCACCCATTGACTTTAGATTCTAGTCAAGGATTTATTCGATGGGATGATTGGGAGTGGGAGAAATTACACAAAGATATCCTCGCTGTTTTGAATACATATACAGATTTGCAAATTCATTTTTCCGAAGGCGTGGGACAAAAAGAAGAAGAAAATTGTATGATTGGGTCTGACATGATTGCTATAGATGCATCTGGAGATTTTTCAGGATGTTATTTCTTTACGAATCAAAAAGGCGGCCCAACTGCTGATACTATATTAGGTAACATATATCAAGATAAAATATACTTAGATAGATATAAAACATTTCAAAAGCAGTATGCAAAAATGTTTGAGGTTGAGGAACAGTGCAAGACTTGCGATTATAAAAAGGCTTGCTATCAATGCCCCGCTGGCAATATGGATACAAGTGGAAGATTGTTTAAGCCAGATGATATGTGTCAGAAAATTGTTAAGTTGTATATAGACTTGCAAGAAGACATTACCATGAAACAATTTAGACAGAAGTATGAGATTGTTTGTAACTCTGCAAGTATCGAGGGTGAAAATACATCGTATGCTAAAGGTTTAGCATATTTAATATTCTATTATTATTTCAATTATCATCCTGATTTATCTAAAGTTCATTCTGATATAGATCTAATTACAAATTATAAACAGTTAATATTTTTATGGAAAAGATTAATAGATAAAGAAAATATTAGTTTTAGTGCAGATAATTTTATATATGATGTTGTTAATCAATTGACAGACGATGAAATGAGTTTGGATGATATGTACTATTATCTTCTGGAACATCGCAATATACCTTTGCCTGATAAAATTAAAGCAGAAACCTTACATCAAAGATCATTTTATCTATGCTTATTACACATGTTTGTTTTACAGGAATTATATAAACCACCGTCGACAATTTTTAGTGATAATTTAATTTATGAAAACGATAAGATTCAATGATAGTAATCCGTTAAACAAAGTTAAATTACTGGTAATATATTTAGGAAATACTTGCAATTTTGATTGCGTTTATTGTGATCGAGGATATATAGAAAGCGTAGGCGGACAAAATTTAACTAGATCAAATTCTGAAGGCATACAAGAGTTTTTTGAATGGGCTATTACTCAGCCCAACGTAATTAAACAGGTTTCCTTCCATGGGGGTGAACCTTTACTGTTTATAAAAAGAATATATGAAATAATGGAATGGTTATATCCAATGGCTGTAGATAACGGTTGGATAATAAGCATGACGACAAATGGTTCTCTCATTAAAGAATGTGAAGACTTTTTTATAAAGTATAACAAAATCTTGAATATAACGGTAAGTTACGATTTTAGTTATCAGGAAAAAAATCGTGAAAAAATATACGTCGATGAGATGGCGGATGTTTTAAATAAAAATTGCAATCAATGGCAATGGCAATATGTTGTGCCTATAGATGATCCTTCTGCATTTTCTTTTGATAGTATAAAGGAAATAGTTAACACCTGCTATAGAACAAAATGTAGCTTAATAAATCTAATTCCTTTGAGACATAAACGGGGAAAAGATAAGTTTGATGTTATAATAGATGACATAAACTTACCTCAATTTTTAGATTCATTTATGCAATTCATACAAATACTTTATATTAAAAAGATAAAAGTATTCATAGATGGATGTTATTCTACAATAGATAAAGCATATTTTTCCGAGCACACTAAATTGGTTCTTTCCCCTGACGGATACATATACCCAGAGTTTGATTTTTTAGAATATAAACTTGAAAATATGAGAGTTGGAGATTGGCGATTAAAACAAATATGGAAAAATCTTGGAGATGCTGATAAGATATTAAATAGTTGTTTAGATTGCGATAAATTATCTAGTTGTGGTCTTAAATACTTATATCCTATATTCGGCAAAAGTCCAAAAGCATGCAAAGAGTTTTATACGTATCTAGATTTATTAATAATGCACAACGCCAAAATGCATGATAAAAAGTCTATGTTGCATTGGGTGGGAATAAAAGAAGATTTTGCAGTAAACACATGATATACCAAAGCAATTTTGAAGAAGTCACAGATTACGATACATATTGGTTAATCAATGATAGTATTAAGTCTATTAAAAGAGATATCTATTTTAGTATGGGTATTAGATATTTTTGCGATGCAGGTTGTCATGTCTGTTATATAAAAGATAATCTTGCAAGTATAAGAAGTAATAGCAAAACTTTATATCCTGTTATTACTGATAAGCACGAAGAAATGTGGGAAGATGTTTTTAGTTATTTTGATTATTTAAGAACAGATGATGACATGATGTATCTAAAAATGAATCATCCTATGCATTATGATTGGTTCAAACGTAATGGATATAGATTTGAATATGGTATGACAGACAATGCTATTTTTAGATTTCAAACAATCGCAAAAGAAGTAAAATTTGCTGGCATATCTAGTATATCGCTTAGTTCATATTTTATAGAAAAAGTCAATTCTGAAAAATTAGATAGAGCATTAAAAAGTATTTTAGAAACATCTAAAATACAACAATTGAAATTAATTAATACTGGTAATCCTGACGTATTAAAACGATACGCAGACGAGGCAAAGAAATTAGATATAGAAATTTTATTTCATTATGATTTTAATAGTGAAAGAGAACTACTAACACAGGATTGGGTAGATTCTCAAGTAACATGGATAGATTCCGATACAGAAGGAAATATGCAAGTATACGGAGACGAGGCAATTTGCTTATTCTTTGATAGATTCTTTTATTCTAATGACGGTTCATCCGATAAAGAAATTGATCCTTATTGCATACTCGATGGTACCTTTGACCCAGAAAGTTTTTTAGTAGATTTATCTAAGGGAAAACAAAAATTGTATAAAATGTGGGCATCAAGAACAAAGAATAGAAAATTTCAAGAATATTTTTTATCCACCCAAAAATATAATTTTGAGTATGATTACAACTACATTCCTGGGCCTATGATGCCACCGTTCAGTAAATATTGTAATAAATTATTAGATAGAGGTTGGATAAAAACAAAACACGGTTTATACAATCCCAACGGCAAAGACGTCAAATCAATAGTGAGCAGAATAAATGAGTTACAGTAAATTTAAAATGAAAAATAGTAATAGAATTTTCTATTACGAAATAGAAGAAAACGCGCTATATAACGAATCGGGAGAAGTTCTATCTTTGCCCCCAGAACTTCCTTATGAGTGGTATGAATCTGTAAGACCAATACACGGTACAAGAAAAAAGACAAATAAACCAACCGCACTTAGAATTTTACTAGGTCAAGCCTGCAATTACAGTTGTGGATACTGTATGCAAAAAGATATAGGTAACCCAGATGAAAGACCAGAAAATACACAGCTAAAAGATTTTATAGATTCTTTAGAAAAATATTTAGACCTTGAGAATTTAGAAAGAATAGAATTGTGGGGAGGAGAGCCTTTTCTTTATTGGAAAGATATTATGCCAATAATGAAATTCTTAGATAAAAAAGGCAGGCATTTTTACATATCGACGAACGGTTCTCCTTTGAGACAAAAGCATGTTGATTTTTTTGCAACTTTAGAATCATCTGTAATGATGGGAATATCTCATGATGGTCCTGGGCAAGAGTTGTTGCGGGGTGAAGAGATATTTAAAACTAAATCTGTTGTATCTACTATACAACAATTGGATAAGATGTATCCAAAAATACAATATAGTTTTAATCCCGTAGTCAGTGCTCAAAATTTTGATTTGTTTGCTATTAACGATTTCTTTTGTAATATAAGAGACACGTATGGGTTAACAAATGCAAGAATAAGTTTTACTCTTGGTAGAATATATGATGAAACAAACAGCCAAAACAGCGCAGACCACGTAATAGGCCCAACGCAAATTCCTAGATTTAAAGAAATTGTCGAAGAATATCACAATAAATGTATAGATCAATTATTAACAAAAGGTGTAAGAAAAGATTTACCGTTAATGATGTCTAATATTTTTCACGGAACAGACGGTGTAATGAAACACGCATCTGCACTTAAACATAAAGTACCAGTAACATTTACTTCAGGATGTGGCGCGGATTCATCTGATATACTTTCTATAGATATACAAGGCAATGTTAGGCTATGCCCTCATACAAGTGAAAAATATATTGCCGGTAGAATTGATAATCTAAAAGGTATAAGAATAGTACAATTAGATCTTGATAGAAAAAAGACACATTGTTCGGATTGTAATGTCCGTAGAATATGTAAATCTAGCTGCCCTATTAAATTCCCGGATGAAGTATTTTTACAGAATTGTAGAATAGAAAAAATTTGGTATGGAGCAGTACAAAGAAAAGCATTTAGATTGTTAATGGGTGAAGAAGTAGAATTATTAGAATTAGGTATTGAGAACATTTCAACGGCAAAAGAAAATGAGAACATTTGCTGATTTTGTAGATTTAATAGTATCAAAAAATTCTACGATTGAGACAACCGACGGTGAATATACAGTAAAAGATATTGTAGATTACGCAATTAAAAATAAATCAAATGAATTTAAGATTTCTAGAAAAAGTAGTTCTATAGAATTTCTAAGGGATTTTATCTCTGCGGGGTTAGGTGGAGGTACATTATTGAGAGATTCGTCATTTTGCACTAAAATGATGCAAGATGGAAATTTTAAAGATGATTACTTTATGTCCGATACGTTGGTAGAAAAACCAACGGGATTGTTCTGTTCCTTTACTGACGGTAAAGGAGGAATACCTAGATTAATATCTTATGATATAGAAAGTATTTGGTCGGCATCTGAGGATTTATCCAGACTTAGTAATAGACATTCAGACAGTGTATATTTCAACGGATTAGTAAATCCATCGATTCATTTTTTAAACCTTGTCGCAATACCATCTATGATAACAGGTGGTAAAATTGTAGATATTAGAAAATTTCCAGATCAGGGAGAATTCTTTACAGAAAACCCATTGTTTAGTGTTGGAAGTTCTTTAGTAAAATATAGACCAACACATAGCCTAATAATTCCTCATTTGGTTCCTCTTTTGGAGAGAACAAGATCATGGAGGGAAGCGGAGCTATCCTTTGTAGAATCTTTTATGGTTGTGGGCGAAATCAGTCCCCGCGGTTTGTTTGAAAGAATAAAACAAAAGGGTGCTATACCTGTTAATGTTTATGGAACATCTGATCTATTAGCTCCCTTGTCCTATTGTGAGGGTGAAAATGATATTAAAATTTTGCCAAATATAGAATGGAAAATTGTAGACAACGAATTATTTTGTAAAAAAGAAAATTGCGATTGGCGTTCAACCGACGATGCTGTTGAAATCAATGGTGATATAATAAACATACTTGGGTCTAAAAAATCAGAAATATCCCACAACGGGTTAAAAATTTATCCTGAGATATATGAAGCAACTATAAGAGCAAATCCAAAAATAGTCGACGTTTTGTTGAGAAAAAAGACCGATAAATTAATATTATATTACTACGGAAATGTATCAGAAGATACTGTTCAAGAAATGTTGAAAGAAAGATTTACCGATTCCAATATGCCAGAAATAATAAAGAAATTAGATTATATTATACCGAGAACTTTGTATGGGCAACCAATAAGATCTAATGAATATGTATTTGGGTTTGAGATATGAAATTAAATCTTAGTAAAATTAATGAGCATAGATTGTTGCTTGAAAATCATTCTTTACTTGTAACTAACACTATACAATCATTGGATGACCTTAGAACTTTTATGAAATACCATGTGTTTGCAGTGTGGGATTTTATGAGCCTATTAAAAACACTACAACATGAAATTGTGCCTTCGGGTAAGTTGTGGTTGCCAACAAGAGGAACTAGATCAGATATTGCGAGAATGATTAATGAAATAGTTTTATGCGAAGAAAGCGACATAGGCAAAGATGGTGTAGGATCATTAAGTCACTTTGATTTGTACTTGCAAGCAATGATGGAAATTAGTGCAGATTTGAAACCGATAAAGGATTATCTATCCACAGTAACTACACTAGGTCATCATAAAAGATGCCATTTTTCCCCTTCATTGGCTATGGATTTTGTGGACAATACATTCAAAACTATAGATGATGGGCCACATTGTGCAGCTGCTTCATTTTGTTATGGAAGAGAATCTGTTATACCTTCGATGTTTAGCAAGCTATTAAAACAAATAAATATATCGGAAACCGATGCACCTAAGTTTCACTATTATTTACAACGACACATAGAAGTGGATGGAGATGAGCATGGTCATATGGCGGAACATCTTGTAAATTATTTTTGTAAAGATGATCCTTTTATGATACATGAAGCAGAACAAGCGGCAATAGCTGCGATTAAAGCTAGAATAAAGTTTTTTGATGAGATTGAGAAAGAATTATGAGATTTCATATATTAGGATTGCCCCATACTGTAACATCTAAAGAATTTAACGCTTGCGCGTATACGCAAAAAGTTGTTAAATTTGGAAAAATGATGACAGAAAGAGGACACACTGTTATACATTATGGACATGAAGATTCTGATCTTGTTTGTACAGAACACGTTAGCGTACTGACAAATAATGATTTTGAGATAAGTTATGGTAGTCATGATTGGAGAAAGAATTTCTTTAAATTTAATACTGGAGATCATGCATATCAAACATTCTATAAAAATGCTATACGTGAAATAAAAAAAAGAAAACAACCAAATGATTTTCTGCTTCCATTTTGGGGAAGCGGAGTCAAGGATATTTGCGATGCTCACCAACATGATATGATTGTAGTTGAACCTGGAATAGGATATGCTGGCGGACATTGGGCCAGATGGAAAATATGGGAATCCTATGCCATTATGCACGCTTACTATGGTATGAACGGTGTTGGGCATTGCAATTCAGATTGGTATGATGTAGTTATTCCAAATTATTTTGATTTAGAAGATTTTAATTTCGCGCCCGAGGAAAAAGAAGATTACTTCTTATTTTTAGGAAGAGTATATGAAGGCAAGGGTATACATATTGCTGTGCAAGTAACAGAGGTAATAGGAGCAAAACTTAAGATAGCAGGACAAAAACCCGATGATTTAGAATTTCCAAATCATGTAGAATTTATAGGTTATGCGGATATAGAAACAAGAAAACAGTTAATGTCGAGAGCGAAGGCCGCATTTACTCCGTCTATGTATATTGAACCATTTGGAGGAGTTCAAATTGAAATGCTATTATCGGGCACACCAACAATAACAACAGATTGGGGTTCTTTTACAGAAAATAACTTACAGGGCGTTACAGGATATAGATGCAGAACATTTGACCAGTTTGTTACTGCAGCAAAAACAATAGACAAAATTGATCCATATAAATGTAGACAATGGGGCGAGAATTTTTCTCTTCAGAAAGTTGCCCCATTATATGAAGAATATTTCCAAAATGTGCTAAATGTATATGTCGGAAAAGGATGGTACGAAATGAAAGAGGACAGAAAAGACCTCGAATTTCTTGAAAGAGTCTATCCATAATTATGTAAACACATAAACAACGGTGGGGGTACGTGAGGTCATAACCCAAATTTAGATTATTATAAATAATAGAGAAAAAGTCTGGGAAATTATGACAAGAGCACGGGAATTCTCGCAAAATTTAAGTTCGGCAAATGGCGGTGGCGGAAGTAACATTACGTTAGGGTCCATACTGCCCTTTCTTACTACGTCTAACGTAAAACAAACCGGATCTAACCTATACTTTACATTTTCCAACGTATTCGCAAATATTAATCTTGCGAGTATAAACGATTTATTTGATGTACAAACAAAATACTTCGGAGTTGGCAACGCCCTAATAACTCCTCAGGAAAACCAGGCCTTGGTATGGAATGGTAATGTATGGACTGCCGCTAATGTCAGAATTGAGGCAAATCTTGCATTCAATAGTACAAATGATCTACGAGAGGGCGGAGTAAATCTCTACTATACTAACAACAGAGCAAGAACTGCGTTAGTTGCAGCAGACCCAACAATCGTAATTGACTGGGAGGCTGGTACTGTACGAGCAAACATCACAGCAATTTCAAACGCTGGCGCAAATACCACAGATGGATTGCCAGAAGGATTTGTTAATAAGTATTACACCAATGCAAGAGTACTTGCATACCTTAGTCAAGTAGTATCTCTAAATGATTTAAAGGATGTAAAATATAATAATCTGTTTGAAAATCCATTACAAACAGGGGATACTTTAGTATATAATAATGCAAATGCTGCATTCGAGCCAGGAACTTTTGTCCCTGCACTTGCAGATTTTGCCAATAGTGCAATAACAGCGTTTTTTGTAAGTTATCTAAGCAATCATACTACCGCAAACCTAATAGAGAGTAATGTAAATCTATATTACACGGATGCAAGGGTTGCTGCAAATGTTGCCAACTTAAGTATCGATGATTTAAAAGATGTTTGGACACCGTCAAACACAAAAATAAGAGGATATATATTAGCCTGGGATGGTAATAATTGGTATCCTCAATCTGTAGCCAATGTAGGAAATGTTGGCTCATCCGCAACTGCTTTATTTGCCGAAAGAGCAGGGATAGCAAATACTGCATTAGTTGTAAATCAAGCAAATACATCTTTCTTTGCTAACGTTGCTGCGTATGCAGAAGTTGCAAATACTGTATTAAATGTTCCACTTGCAGCTAGATCTTCTCAAGTAAACACATTAAGTAATTTCACAACAAATGATTTACGAGAAGGTAACGTAAATCTATACTTCACAGAAGATAGAGTAATCGCAAACGTATTTCAAATGCGGTTGGACACATTCTATGATGTAAGTACTAGTACAGCAAATACGGGTCAAATACTTGTATACAATGGCACTAATTGGGTTCCTGGTGACGCAGTAAACGATGCACAAAGATCAGCATTTTCTGAGAGAGCAAATGTTGCTAATACTGTACTATCATTAAGTGGTCTTACTACAAATGATTTACTAGAAGGTTCTAACAATCTTTATTATACTATTGCTAGATTAGCTACAGACATACAAGCCGCAATACAAGGCAAAGATATCACCCTGGACGATTTGATAGTTGGTGGCGATTTAACTGTACAAGGAAATCTTGCGTTATTAAATGTATCTAATGTTAGAACGGAAAGTAGACTTTTAACATTATCAGATTCTGCTGTTAGTGAATCTCAAGCAGAAGGTTCTGGTTTATACATTAAAGGTGCAAACGCTTACTTTACATACAGTCAAACCAATGATGGTTTTGGTATAAGTAAGAATTTAACAATTAATGGTAATTTAATACCAGCAATAAACGGTCAGTATAGTATAGGTACTGAATCAAAGCAGTGGAGAGATTTATACTTAGGAGCAACCACTTTATTTATAGGTGGTGTTGCGATATCTGCTGATCCTGGAGGTGGCGGATTACAAATTAAAGATCGATTCGGCAATGCTGCGGGTATTTCTTTATCTAATGTTGCAGCTACAGAATATGTATCGGTTAATAGAGTATATAGTAACGTATTCCCATTAGTTGAATTTAACAGCTATATTGGTGGTAACGTACAGCAATTTACAAGAACCACTTCAGGAAACTTATACTTAGGTATACTGAAATCTGGAGATATCAATAAGTTTGCAGGTATGCGAATTGTTGAGACATATGACAATGGGCCAGATTTAAGAAGCGATTTATTATTCTATAATGATTTTGAAAATAGAGCAAATTCCACAGCAAGATTAGCATTATTAGGTACGGGAAATGTAGTATTTACTACAAACGTCGTTAGTGTTAATAATATTCCGGTATTAGATAATAGAGGACATTTTGTAGGTAATACCTACATGGGTACCAGAGATGTTGATATAACACACGGTGGTACTGGTGCTAATACCGCCTCTGACGCAAGAAGAAACTTATTTGGTGATATTACAGGTGGTTTACTTGTTAAGTATAGTACAGCCAATACAATAGGTCCTGTAGCACTTGTTCAAGGTACAGGTGTTACTATTACTCATGGCGATGCACAAACTGGAAGTCCAACTATTGCGATTGGGCAAGCGGTTGCAACAACCGATAGCGTTCAATTCAGAGACTTAACATTATCTGGCAATCTTTACGTATTTGGTAATATTGCTGCGGTTTATTCCAACACATTAGTTGTCAATGACCCAATGATTCAGGTTGGATATGGAAATCCTGCCGACAATTTTGATCTTGGCTGGATTGGACATTATAACGACGGTTCTTTAGAAAGACACGCAGGCCTCTTCAGAGACCATACAGATAAGACATTTAAGTTTTTTGATAATCTAACATCCGAACCAGGATTAAATGATTTAGATACTTCTAATGTGACATTTAGATATGCGAATATTGCGGCACAGACTTTTGTTGGTAACGTAATTGGTTATGTAAGTACACTTAATAATCATACTACAGCTGCTCTAAATGAAGGTTCAAATAATCTTTATTATACTAATAGTAGAGTAGTATCTGCGGTTAATCCTTTATTGACAACTGCAAATGTAGTTGAAACAACAAATCAATATTATACTAATGCAAGAGTAAACGTATTTGTACAGCAGTTCTTTACAACTGCTAATATTAGAGAAACATCTGCTAATCTATACTTTACTAATGCTAGAGTATTAGCTGCTTTGGCAGGTGGAGATTTAACATTGGGTAATCTAACAGTAACTGGCAGATTATCTCAAGAAAGTGTTAACGCAAATATATTCAGTGCAAATATTATCACTGGTGGTAGTATTGCTATTACGGGCAACGCGGCATTTAGTTTGATTGTTTCAAATGTAATTACTGGTAATACTTTAGTAATAACAGGTAACGCAACAATAGGTAGCGGAACAGGTGGCACGTTATCGGGATTATCTTACTTATATGCAACAAATGTTATTGCAAATGTACTGTTTGCTAATACAATTGCACCAACTAGAATAACTGGCAATCTTGTTGTAGATAATAAGATATTTGCAAATGGTTTAATATTACAAAATATTGATGTAACAGATACTGTTATTTCTGGTAATATTACTGGCGGTGGCGGTTCAATATTTAACACAGTGCAGGCAAACTCAATAACAGTAGCGGCACTAAATGTAACAAGTAATATTATTACATTGTTATCGGGTGTTGTTGGTGCGTCTACAACAAATGCAAGTATTTCTGTTAATCGCGGAACAAATGCAGATGTAGCATTACGTTGGGAAGAAGAAATTGATCGTTGGCAATTTACTAATGATGGTACTTCGTATTATCCAATACCGATTCCAGATGAATATAGTAATGTTACATATGATATTTCTATTCAAAGCGGCGCAAATAATAGAACAGCAAATCTACAATTACAAGGCACACGCCTGGGAAATTTTGTATTAAGTGATACAGTAGAAGTTATTGGTACAGGTTTAGTTAGTGTTCAAAGAACTTCTGCAGATAAAATTACTATTGATGCAGGAATTGCGCCAGTTTCAGTATTAGGTGTTAATAATTTATCGTATGTTGAAATAACAAGATTTGATAAAAATCTCTATAGAACATCAAAATATGTGTATACTGTAACAACAACAGCATATATTTCAGGTGGTCCTCATTTTGCATCTGGAGAAATTTTATTAATGCACGATGGTGCAAATGTTTATGAGAGCCAATATGCAATGATGTTGTCGGGACATGATGAGATTGTTACGTTCGAAACCTCAATAAATAATAGTAATGTTATATTATCCGCTAAGACAACAGACAGTGGGACTATAGCAACCGTTAAATTGTCTGGCACAACCTACACAGAAGTATAATAATGCAGCAAGATTTTAGAGTCAAATCAGGTATACGTTTAGATGGTAACATCTACGGAACAAACTACCTTTTTGCAAATAGTATAGTAGTTACCTATAATGGTAATTTTGGTAACCTTTTTGTATCAGGTAAAATAACAGGTAATGTAATAGGTACTGTAAGTAGCCTAGACAATCACACTACATCTTCACTAAAAGAAGGCGCAAATCTTTATTTTACTCCTGAGCGAGTTCTCGATGCATTAAGAGGAAACAATGCAACAGTAAATAATTTAACTGTTGCTGGCGATTTAGAAGTTCAAGGTAATGTTGTTAATGTAAATACAGCAACATTAACTATTGAAGATAAAAATATCATCATTGCAAATGGTGCAGTTAATTATGCACAGGCAAATGGTGCAGGTATTACAATTGCTGGCGCAAATGCAACAATTACTTATGTTTCTGCAACAGACGATTTACAAATAAACAAGGATATTGTTTCCCAAGCTAATTTAACCGTAAATGGTACTTTAGATGTTGTGGGAAATGTAAACTTACAAAACCCGGCATTTATAAACAACGATCCGGTTATTACATTAAATCCATTGAATCAGAGCATTGCGCTATTGCGCTCTTATATGGATGCCCCTGTAGGCAACGTAATATTTGTTTCTGGTAATGGCCACGATGATAATAGCGGAAATTCTGTAGCAAACGCTTTGGCAAACGTCCATACTGCTTTAAATAGAGCACAACCTTGGACAACTGTTTTTGTTAAGAGTGGCGATTATGTATTATACAATCAACCAGTAACAATTAAAACTCGTGTTGGTTTAGTTGGCGACAATTTAAGAACTACCACAATTAGACCAGCTGAGCTTACCAAGGATATGTTCTATGTGAACAATGCTTGTTATGTAACAGGTTTTACATTCAGAGATCATTTATCGCCTGCAGCAGTATTCTCATATAATCCAAATGGTTCTGCAGGTTTTATCTCGACTAGCCCATATATTCAAAATTCATCATCCATTACTACTACCGGAACAGGTATGAGAGTAGATGGTAATTATGTTTCTGGCTTAAGATCAATGGTATGCGATTCTTATACAAATACTAACGAAGGTGGTATTGGTATACATATGCTTAACAGAGGTTACACTCAATTAGTTTCAGTGTTTACAATCTGTTGTGATATTGCTATTCTTGCTGAGAATGGCGGCTTCTGTTCTATCACAAACTCCAATGCATCATTTGGTAGATTGGGATTACTCGCAAGAGGTGTTAGCTCACCGCTGAACTTTGGAAGGTTTGGTGAGATTGTAGAAACCGACGAAGGAACACTATACCGCATTACTAATTTGGATTCAAGACCAAACTACGGTGACGCTGTTTTATTTGCAAACTACGATCAAGCTAAATGTTCTAGAGATACTGGATTAATTGTAGATTCTCTTGCATTTGATTTAGCATATCAAAGTAATACACAATCTGCATTTGCGGGTCTACAATATTGGGCACAATCTTCATCTGCAATACCAAATCAAGCAGAAGAAACGATTGCAGCTTTTAATTATGCAAAAGACTTGGCAACAAATGTTGCAGTAAATACTACAATTACTTCACCAAGACAAGCAAACGTAACACAATCAGTATCTACGATTGCCGTAACAAATGCAGGCGCCGGCGCTTATGTGATTGAAGGTGTTAACAATCCAGCGTTGACCTTACAAAGAGGTGTATCATATAGATTACAAATATCTGCGAGTGGTCATCCATTCTGGATCAAGACCGCGGCAGTAACAGGTACAACAGACCAATACAACAACGGCGTTACAAATAACGGTAGTGAAAGTGGTACTATTGTATTCAATGTTCCATTGAATGCGCCCGACACATTATATTATATTTGTCAATACCATGCGGGTATGGTGGGTACATTTAATATAGTCAATGCACAATTTAATGTAAATAATATATCTAGTAATTTTGATCTAGTTGCTAATATTATAACAGGTGGAACAATCGGCGTAACTGATAGAATTATACCTAACAGGTTCCCTGCAAATACAAATGTTGCAGTTAATAATGCAGCAAATCTTGTACTTTCAAATAAATCATTTATTCAGAAAGAAGTTATTGCGTATGTTAATCAACAATTCCCCGGCTTCTTTGCTAATGCAAGTAACTTCATTGAACCTGCCAACGCTATTACTAAGTGTGAAAGAGATACGGGTTATTTAATTGATAGTATCATATTTGATTTCTTGCACGACGGTAATAGACAATCTATTACATCGGGTGTTTACTATTACAACAATGATTTCAATGCTACACAAATTGTAGACCAAATTCCGCAGACTACTGCAGCATATGATTTTATTGGTAGTATCATTGATGATATCGTTAGAAATAAAAAGGTTGCTGGTTACAATCAAGAAAAATGCGAAAGAGATACAGGTTTAATTGTAGATTCTTTGGCGTTTGATTTGGGCTATAATAGCAACACTCAATCTAATTTTGCTGGTCTACAATATTGGTCGCAGACATCTTCTGCAATACCTAATCAATCCGTAGAAACAGTTGCAGCAATTAACTATGCCAAGACAATAGCAGCAAACATTGCAGCAAATATTGCAGTAACTTCATTACAGGCAAATGTATCAAAAGTAATAGGTACTGCAGGATCTGCAAATGAATCTGTTATTATTACAAACAATTTTAATCTAGTTGCAAATATTATTACTGGAGGAACAGTCGGAGTATCAGATAGAATTATTCCTAATAGATTCCCAGCAAATGCAGATATAAATGTAAATAATGCTGCAAATCTAGTTCTATTGAATAGATCATTTATCCAAGCAGAAACAATTGCATATGTTAATCAAACATATCCAGGGTTCTTTGCCAATGCCAATAATTTTATTGATGTGGCCAACGCCCAAGCAAAATGTTCTAGAGACGTTGGTTCTATTTTAGATGGTGTTGTATTTGATTTACGACACGACGGAAATAGACAATCCATTCAATCGGGTGTTTACTATTATAACTTTAGTGCAAATACTACACAAATTAATGAACAGATTGTGCAGACAGGCGCGGCTTATAACTTTATAGGTAGTATTATAGATGAAGTTGTTAGATGTGTTCCGATTACGGGCACAAGACAATCTGTTTACACACAAAATACTACTGCCGCAACTGCAGCCACTTTCGCAGAAGCAAATATTGTCCTACAAAAAATTAGTTTAATTAATAACATTATTACTAATGGCCCTAATGTAGCACAGCCTAAAGTGGCTCTATCGGGCAATGTAGCAACAATATCTACAAATGTATCGAATGCGGTTAAGTTAATTATTGCTAATAAAGAATTTATTAAAGCGGAAACAATTGAATTTGTTAACGCTACATTATTTGACCCGCCTTATCAATCAGTATATAAACAAAATACTACAGCAGCACCTGCAGCATCAATTGCTGAAGCTAATATTGTATTAAATGATATAGATCTAATTACAGATATAATTACGCTAGGTGCAAATGCTGCACCAACAAAGAGTCCTATTTCTTATAGTACTTTAAGTAATAATTCAAATGTTATAAACGCTGTTAAAATTATTCTAGCTAATAGAGATTATATTGTAGCTGAAGTTAGTGGTTATATTAATAGAAATTGGGCAAATATTAGTAACGGAGCAGTTGCATTCTATACAGTAGCAAATAGTACTCCGTTGGTGGCAAACACATCTCTAGTAACATTATTGGAAGGTGTAGCCGACATAAATATATTATCAAATGTCTCAGTAAGTTTCCATCAACCAAGTTATATATCTGCGTTAGGCTATACATTTGAATATATTGGTTCTGGTACGAATATACAAACCGCTCTTCCATACAATGGCGGATTCCCAATACAGGAAAATGAAGTTACAGAAGAAAAAGGCGGTAGAGTTTACTTTACAAGTACAGACCAACAAGGTGACTTTAGAATCGGTACAGAATTAGTATTTAATAGAGTTGACGGTACCATTTCTGGTAGAACATTTAACAAAGCATTGTTCGCAGTAATGACGCCATATATATTAGCAATCGAAGGATAAACACAAATGGCAACAGCATTAAACGTATTTAAAACAGTTACTGCGGATCTAACCACAGAAGATAAAATCATTTATACTGCCCCACCAAGAAAAACTTCAATTTTCTTATCAGCACAGGCAACAAATATTACAAATACTCTTTGCGTAGTAAATTTTTATCATGGATCTACTGCAAATTTAAAAACAGCAGTTGCAAAGAATTTTAGAATTCCGTCGGGTGATTCTATGGCAGTTATTAGTGCAGGTTCTAAATTGGTTTTAGAAACAGGACAAAAAGTATATTCTTCCGCTAGTGCAAACAACACGGTTCAAATGGTAATCAGCGTATTAGAATCAGCAAATGACTAAACTAATATCAGGTAGAGTTCCCAAGATTCCTAGCGCGAATGTTCGCGCTGATCGATACGAATTCTTAGAACTCTCAGAAGCAGAACCAGATTTAGGCTTACCCTCGCAGTTAGGGCAAGTTTTTACATCTGATCTTTCAGGTAATAGATACTGGACTCGCTTAGACACGGCAAACGTTACTGAAAATGGTAATTTATATTTTACCAATGATAGAGTAACTGCCAATGTAGCCAATTTATCTATTGGTACACTTTTTAATGTTAAATTAGGTGCAAATTTATCTACGGGTAAAGCACTGGTTTATGATAGCAATGTTGCAGCATTCGTTCCTGTTTTTGTTAACAGTGAAGTTGCTAACGTTGCAGATCTTGCTATTAAAGTATTAAGTTTAGAGAATCAATCTACTGCCAATGTAAGAGAAGCAAGTAGCAATTTATATTTTACTAATACGAGAGTATTAGATGCAATAGCAGGCGCAGATTCAATTAACCCATTAAATGTAAATGTTAATGGTAATCTTGTTATCCGCGGTTCTGCTTATGGTTCAAATGTTTTAGTAAATCAAATTACAGCAAACAGTTGGGTCAATCTATATTCTTCAAATGTTATAGAGAATACCAAGCTATTCTTTACTAATGCAAGGGTATTAGTAGGTATTACGACAGGTACAGTTGTTGGTAATATATCACTAACAGAAACATTATCGGCTAATGCAATATTTGCCAACAATGCCGTAATTGGTTCTGGTACAGGCGGTTCAATAACAGGTGCTAATTTAATATCGGCTACATTTATCCAGGGTAATTCTTGGTTGGGTCTATATACAGCAAATGTTGTAGAAACCGCAGGCAATTTATATTTTACAACTGCAAGAGCAAGACAATCTGTTTCAAATAGTACAGGTGTTTACTATAGCACAAATACAGGTGTATTCTCTATTGGACAAGATGTTGCAGTAACATCAGACGTACAATTCAGAGACATGACATTGTCCGGCAATTTGTTCATATTGGGCAATGTTGCTATAATTGCGGCAAACACTTTACAAATCAATGACCCATTAATTCAAGTAGGTGTTCAAAATCCTGGTGATCAATGGGATTTGGGCTTAGTTGGACATTATTTAGATGCAGGCGAGCGTCACGCAGGTTTATTTAGAGATGCATCTGACAGCGGCAAATTTAAGTTCTTTAGTAATACATTAGTAGAACCTGGTAATGTAAACTATATTGATACCACAGAAGCATCATTTAGATTATCCACAGTTGTTGTAGAAACATTAGAGGGTAATGTAATAGGTACGGTAAGTAGTTTATCTAATCACAGAACTGACGCATTAGCAGAAGGCAACGTAAATTTATATCATACAAATGCTCGAGTAATACAAACAGTTACGCCGTTACTAACTACCGCAAACGTAATAGAATTAACTAATCTATATTTCACAAATGCTCGCGTAATGGCGAATTTGGAGCAGATGAGTGTTAACGTATTTACGGATGTAGACCTAACAGGTATTGCGGTTAATGCTACTCTAGTATGGGATGGCACCAAATTAGTCCCAGGCTCAACAGACGTTGCTTTAAGAGCAAACTTTGCAAATACTACAGGATCTGCTAATGTAGCATTATTATCTGATGTAGCAAATACTGTATTAAGTTTAAGTAATTTTACTACTGCTAATTTAGCAGAAGGTACAAACTTATACTTTACAAATACCAGAACAAGAGCAGCATTTACACCCGGCAAGGGCATTGCAATTACCAATGGTGGAGTAATTACCAATACCGGTGCACCTTATGAATATAACACAGGTATAGATGGTTCTGGATATGGCAACGTATCCGCAACTATGTCGCCGATAATTACATTCCCAAGTACACCAACTTCTGATAGATTCACATTACGTTCATTACATATTACCAATATTAGCGATACTGATGTATCTGTTTCCGGTAATGTATTATATGCTACAGGAAATACTGCGATCATAGCAAATAGATTGCCAGTTCCTGCAGGCGCATCATTTGAGCTATTGGATTTAACTCAGGTGTTCCAACCAAGCGATATTGTAAATTTACAAGGATTCAATACTGCAGGTGAGGCAACAGCTAATTTGTTGCAGGCAATTTATTCATATGAAACCTTTACTGGCGATGTTACCTATAAGGGTCAAGGTCAGACACTTGCTACTTCTAATACAAATATTCTAATATTTGATAGTACAATAGCATTCTCCATTATAGAATCTATTAAGTTTGTTAATTTAACAAATTCAGTGGTTCCGGTAAAGCTTTATTGGGCAGATGCCAACAACGTAATTAAAGCTCATTTTGCTCATAATTTAGCATTGCCTTCAAATTCTACAATGGAAACAATAATAAAACCAAAAAGAATTTCACAAGGTGACAGAATATTTGCAAGCTATAAAAATGCAGGCGATAATTCTATATCGGTATTCTTGTCTGCTAGAACAGGATATGAATATACACTTGTCGAATATACACCAAATGTAGCTCCAACATCTACGGCTTCAATTTCATTCAAATCGTCTGAATCAGATGGTACATTAATTTACTACACCATAGAATAACATGCCAATTTTTCCAGATAATTTCGTAGCAAATTCCTTATCAGGTACAATTCTGATAACGGATGGCCATGCCAATCTTAGTTTGACAACAAATCCCTATGCCCTTGAGGGAGATAAAAGTTTCATTATAAAATTAAGAAAAGGCGGAACTAACGGTCTAGTTATTGCTACATCTTCTCCTATAACATTGAGAGATACTAGTTCGATTGTTAGTTTTACTGCAAATATTTCTTCAGTTAATGAAGGTAATTTAGTACAGTTTACACTTGTTACCGCAAATGCTGTAGATAATTCTAATGTTTATTATTCAGTATTTCCGGCAACAGCTAACATAACTACACAAGATTTCTTTGGTGCCAACACTGGCATGGCAACAATTGTAAGCAATCAGGCAACATTTGCTTTGAGAGCAAACGCAGATTTATCCTTAATGGATGAAACAGGAGAGAATTTTAGAGTTCAATTAAGAACAAATTCTCCTGTGGGTAATATCATTTATGCCACATCTAATGTAGAAATACTGGATGTATCTAAAGTATTTAACATACTAAGCTTTGTGGAAAATAATTCTACGGTTGCAGAAGGTGGCACTTTAACACTAACTTTCAATGCTACAAATATTCCTGTAGGTACTGTATTCCATTACTTTACTGAAGGTAATGCAACAACATCTACATTTACTGGCGGCAATACTGGTTCATTTGTAATGAATGGATTGTCTAACACTGTTACATTATTGCCGACAGGTGTTCCATATAGTACCACCCAAAACTTCAATGTAAAACTTAGAGCACTTTCTAACACAGGTGCAGTTGTAGCCACAAGTAATAATATTATTGCTATAGATTCTGCCTTGGCATATATTAACGCAACAGGTGGAACTATAACCGATTCTGGCGGTTATAGAATTCATGCATTTACAACATCCGGCAATTTAACAATTTCATCGTTGGGGATTGGTTCAGGAAATCTTACGGATTATTTGGTAATTGCTGCAGGCGGTGGCGGAGGTAGCCATTTTGGCGGCGGAGGCGGTGGCGCAGGAGGATTCTTATCAAGTAATACAACAATATCTTCTATAGGAAATATTTTAGTTACAGTTGGTGCTGGAGGCGGCGGTTACTCTAGAGGATCTAATTCTAGTATGGGTATAGTAGTTGCCAGTGGCGGCGGCGGTGGCGGTGGCGGTGGAGGCCCCGGTGGTTCAGGCGGTGGTGGCGGTTTATCTGATGCATATCCGGGTGGCTTGGGTTTGCAGGGGCATGGCTTCCCTGGCGGATTTACCACATGGACACCGAGTTCAACCAGTAGAGGCGGCGCCGGCGGTGGCGGGGCATCTCAAGCCGGGGAGCCTGGGCCAGTCAGCCTCGATCGTGGTGGTAATGCGGGAAATGGGTTGCCATCATCTTGGGTAACTCCTTCTTATGGAACTACTGGTCCTGCGCCCGGTAGATGGTTCTCAGGTGGCGGTGGTGGCGGTGCAGGTGGCGCACCGGGAACTTTTGGTCTTGGCGGTGCGGGTGGCGG
>Ga0247840_10004383_pt1 | contig 22399 bp, 16 predicted proteins | sample LaCruzMarch2015__FD_192404 | JGI IMG/M metagenome (GOLD analysis project Ga0247840, IMG submission 192404) | Freshwater microbial communities from meromictic Lake La Cruz, Castile-La Mancha, Spain - LaCruzMarch2015_17m | ecosystem: Environmental > Aquatic > Freshwater > Lake | place: Spain... | reverse complement strand
CGCTCCTCCGGGCAACGCGTAAAAAAGAATGTCTTTTTATCAGCAGTAAAGCAGATGTTTGCATTGTGCATTCCCGGCAGGTTGATTTTGTTGCTGAGTGCTTCAGATTTGGCAGGCCCGGCAGGAGTAATACGGCTTTGATAGATATTGGTAAGGTATATGCCTTCGGGCAATGATTCGTATTCCAAATCAGATTGGAACCTGAGGGAAGAGAACAGCAACAAGCTGTCGCCCCACTGAATTCCGCCAAAATCGGAGTATGGTGTGTTGATGTTGCGGTCAAGGTGACGAATGCTGACCGGGAGGCTGTCACGCAGTTTTCCTTTGGCCCATTGGCAGTTTTCGACTTCTGCAAGGGCACGCTTCAGGAAACCAGGGTTTTTTCCTGACCCTGGTGCAGCATAGGCGGCAAAGTTCTTCCCTGCCTCCTCATACTTACCCAGACTTTTCTGCATCATCCCAAGCCAGAACCTCACCTCAGGGAATTTTTCTTTGCTGTCGTTCCTCAGGATGTAAGCATACCACTTTTCAGCCTCTTCATAGTTGTAAAAAAGCCGGCATGATTCAGCATATTTTTCTGCAGTCCTGAGTCGGGTCGTATCCGCACGCAATGCCTGGAGATAATACAGCGAAGCGCTGTAATAGTCTCCCTCGGAAAAAACCTGGTCCCCCTGGTCGAGGTTTCCTTGTGTTTTTTGACCATAGAGTCCTGAAACCAGGAGGGTAAAGAAGAAAAAGACAAAGATGCGCATCATTGGGTGTTAAAATACCGGACAGCTGATCTCCCGGCGGATCTTCTTCGATTGTTTGTGCATGATCATGGCCAGAGAAATTTCAAAACCACCCTGGTAAGCAGAAGCAGGATGAAGGCTTGAATAATTAATGTCGTAGCTGACACAAAAGTTATACATGCTGTATTCCAGACCGGCTGCAAGGATGGCGGCATCGTTGAGGCGAGTGAAAACTCCTCCGTAAAAGGATGCACCTTGTCCACTCTTTATTGGATTGTCAAATTTAAAAAGACTGCCAAGGAGGACTTTGTTATAATGGTCCTGGTTTTCGACCTGGAAGGATGGAATCATCTCCCAGTTTTCATCCAAAGGGAAACTTACTTGTCCTTGTATGGTCACACGGGGTTCCAGCCTGACGTCAACATTTTCCATGAAGCTCAGGGCAGGTCGGTTCAGATGATTTGCGCTGATGCCGAACTGATAACGGGTTTTTTGTTCTGAAAAGCTCCAGGTAATGCCGCTGCCTAAGTCAGTATAGGCCAGGTTGTTAAAAGAGAAGTTCTCTCCATTTCCCAAGCCGGGGTCATAGACACTGCCATCAAATTGCCCGGGAAAGCGCAAGGCTGCGTAATTGATGCTGCGTTGTGCAAAGCCTGCCTGCACCCCAAACGACAGAATATTGGTGGCCTTTCGGTTCAGCGTCAAGTGGTAGGCCATGTTGATGCCTGCTACAAAAATGCCATAATCGCTGTCGCCAGCTTTGTCGCGCAATACCGTGAATCCTGCCGACATCCTGTCTTTCCTGAAAACCCTGCGCGTCGGGGTCATGTCGAAGGCAGCCATCATGGTTTGAAAGGGTACAGTGACAGAATTCCACTGGCTGCGGTAATTCAGCTGAAAACGGTATTGCCCGGGGAAATTTCCTGTTAAGGAGGGGTTCTGGTATAAAGGTGAATTGTAATACTGTGAAAAATGCGGATCCTGTGCCCTTAGCTCAACTCCTGTGATGCAGAAGAGGCTTGTCATTAGGATGATTATGTGTCGGGCCTTCATGCTCATTTATCGGATCAGGGTGATGTTCCCTTTTTTCTTAAAGACTGTTTTGTCGAAGCATGTGGCCACCAGGGAATATACATAAACCCCTGGTTCACAGATCACTGATCGGTAGTAACCATTCCAGCCCTTGTTGATGTCATTGGTTTCAAATACTTTCTCGCCCCAACGGTCGAAGATCGAAAACTGAACAGATTCGAGGAATTCTCCCCTCACGAAGACGAGGTCGTTGTTGTTGTCTGCATTCGGGGTAAAAGCATTGGGGACAAAAATATAGGGTTCTCTGCATTTGACTTCTTTGACGATGATCATGACCGAATCCTCGTATTGACATCCCGAAGCATCCGTGATGCGTAAAATATATTGGGTGCTAACCAATGGAGTCGCTGTGGTTGTTGGACTGCCGGGGTCAGTAAGGCTGTTGGCGGGTGTCCATTGGTAAATGCACCCACTTAGCTCAGTGGCGAAGATTTGTGTCGATTGTCCCTGAAATAGGGTGTCTTCCAGGCTTCCGGCTGTGATGTTGACGAGGAATGGATCGATGTCGACCAATGATGAAACAAGTGTTTTACAGCCCCTGTCATCAGTTACGGTAACAAAATAGGTTCCGGCACAGAGGTTTTGTAAAACGTCAGTATTCTCGCCATTGCTCCATAGAAAAGTATAGGGTGGCACCCCACCTGTAGTGATAAGGCTTATTTCGCCTTTACAGATTTCAGGGCAGGGCAGGGGTGTTGGGTTAGCGGCAACATCCAGTGCTTCAGGGTCTGTTAAAGTGAAAGAGGCAATCGAAATACAAGAGGCGTCATCAGAAACCGAGACTGTGTAAGTCCCGTCACAAAGGTTAAAGATACTGTCGTTGGTGCTGCCATTACTCCATAAATAATGAAGGTTGGGGATTCCCTGTGTCACTGTAACCCATCCTGAGCCATCGCAAACCTCAGGACAACTTGGGTTTTGGCCGATGGTAGGGCTTAGCAGGATTGAAAAGGAAATGTTAATACTGTCTATTTTTGAGCAGAGATCTGTATACACCTTGAGATAAAACCAATTCGTCTGGTTGGATAGTGTAACGAGCGCAGTACTGTCGTCAGGACTTGTGTTTAAGGTGTCGGAGAATTGGGCATTCGAGGACCATTGGAATTGCACATCTTTCTCGGGTGTAGTGCCTTTGAGCAGATAGCTTGCGGCACAAATGACTGTATCAGGCCCTGCATCCGGGTTCAGGTCCCAGACTTTGACTGGCTGCAACAAGGTGTCGGTGCATAGTCCATTGGAAATCAGGAGTTTGTAGGTTGTAGTTGCCAAAGGTGAGGCAAATGGGTCAGGGATGTTCGCATTGCTGAGACCTGTTGAGGGAATCCAATGATAAGTCACAGACGGGTCAGCGATAGGAGCGACTCCAATCTGGATGTCGCTACCGATGCAGATCTCTTTTGCAGGGATGCTGCGTGTTGAATCTGCCAGCACGAAGATTGAAAGAAAGGCGGTGTCGTTGAGGTTACAACTGGCGGTATCATTGATGATCAGGCTTACGGTATAAATGCCGGATTGCATATAAACATGCTTGGGGTTGAGTGCGGTGGAGGTTCCGCCATCGCCGAAGTCCCACTGCATAAAAGTGCTGTTATTCTGAAGATAAATGGAAGTGTTCTGAAAAGTAACTGAATCGAGGGTGCAGATTGCCGGGGGTTGTATAAAATCGGCAACCACGAGCGGGATCTTGAAATCGAATTTGATGACCCCAATGTTACAGTTAGCGCTCCCGTTCAAATTAGACCAGGCTCCTATTGTGGTGGGAAATGAATCCGATCCGCCGCAACCTGCACAAACGGCCTGGTAGATGCGCCCTTTTTTGTCGAAGCGTGATGTGCCGCCATCCACATGTTCTGCTGAGGTTCCCCCGAAAAAGGTACCATACACGAGATTCGCAGCATCACCATCAAATACCAGGAAATAATAATCGCTGCCATCAGTGGTGCTTTGGAAAGCATCAGCAGAGATAGGGAGTCCGGAAGTGCCTCCGAAACCATTCAGGCCGGGACTACCCCAGCCGGAGATGTATATGTTATGGCAGTATTCTACCATGAATGCCGTTGGAGAGATGTCCGGCCCGCCATTTCCTGTTCCGAAGGTGGTAGACCATGTCCTGCTGCTCAGGTCAGACGGAAATTTCGTCACAAATTGCCCTCCTCCGGGCATGTACCAGGTAGCATTATCAATGAAAGTAAAGCCGGTGGCATCGGTTTGTCCGAAGGCATAAACATTTTCCTGTTTGTCGATATCGATCAGGTATATCTGGTCATAACCGCCAGCGCCATAGTAAGTTGACTGTAGTATGGCATTTCCCTGGTTGCTGATACAGCTAATGAATCCATCACTGGGGCCGCCTGCACTGACCGGTTGAATGCTGCCTGAAGTAGTCGGGAAGTTGAGGGATTTTGTTCCTCCTCCGACATATACCCGACCATCTGCCGGTAAGGCAAGGTTATAAGCCGCATCGGCATCACTGCCCCCAAGGTAAGTGGCCCATATTCTGGTGCTTAGGCTTCCATTCATCTTGAGCACAAAGCCATCCTGGACGCCGCCATAAGTGGTTTGGGCTGCATTAAACGACACAGGTAGGTCGGAAGAACTCGTGGTCGAGGCAACGAAGATATCTCCATTCTCATTGACTTTGATTTCACCCCTGGCATCATCAGCATAGTTTTTCTTCAGTGGAGGTGTGAAATTCAGACCTTCGTTGCCACTACCTCCGAAAAAGGTGGAGGCCAGCATGGTAGTTCCATCACTGGTAAATTTTGCAATGCCAAGGTCGGATCCAAAACGATAATTGATGATCCAGTCGAGGATGTAATTGTTTCCGCCATTAAAAGTATTGTCATAACAGCCTGCTGTTGTAGGGAAATCCAGGGATCCTGTACATGCCAGGACAAAGAGGTTGTTGCTGTTGTCGACCACCAGGCTGTTCGGAACTTCTGCTTTGGTCCCTCCCAAATAAGTTGAGTAAATCAGGAAAGAGCCGGTGGTGTCGAATTTGCTGATGGCGATGTCGCAGCTATCAGCATAATTCACCTGGTATGCGCCCAGGGTGACAGGGTATCCAATCGAAAAAGCGATTCCTCCTGCATACAGATAGCCAGCCTTGTCGTATGTGGCAGTATATCCCCAATTGTCTGATGTTGAGCCAGAATAGGACGAAAAGATCAGTACAGGATCGATCACCAGGGGCAAAGTGGGATCAATCCCATCGGGGAAACTGAAACCAAGAATGTTGTTCCTGAGGCTATACTTGCACTTTAATTCTCGTTTCTCGCCCCCGGGGCCTGTTTGCCATGCCACAGGCTTTTGTTCCTCAATCTCATTAACAGAAGTCTTGATACGGAGGTTTCCACGGTGAATACTCAGGCTGACATCACCTTTGTATTGTAGTTTGATTTGCTCAGGATTGATGCCGGCCTCCAGAAAAAAAGTGTATTTCATTTTGCCATCTTCCTGTGCTAGAGCGAGTTGTGTCCCGGGATAGATGTTGTTATAAGTTACAGCTCTGAAGTGCTTTACACCTGAAGTCCAGTGTCTTGCGTCCTTCCCCTTGTAATAGTTTTTGTAATCAGGGAAAGCCTGCTCGCTTTTGCAGATTGGATTTGTTGAGGCATTCAGGAATTCTACGCGATATGCATGTGCATCAACCAATCCCGCAGGAACCTCAGCAGTGGGTGCGTTCTGGGTCTTATATTTAAATGAAAGTAGGTTGTCAAGTGCTGTTGCATCCAGAAAAGTATAGGTAAGTGCATGGTTTTCAAGGAATAATGCTCCTTGTGGGAGTTCTGCTTTGTACAGAATATTCTTGTTCCACTGTCCCTTGTTTTCTGTGAATGAGATGTTAAGGTGAGGATCGGTTTGCGCAAATACACCGATGGCTCTTGTAGATAAGAGGAAAACGAGCAGCCAAAGGGAACATCTGTGCATAATAGAAAATTTACTGACCGGAAACAGCTCCGGCAGTGAAACGGAATGGGTTGTTTTTTATTTCTGTTTTGCCGTCCTTGTAAGTAATCTGTAGTTTGGGTTGATTTAAAGACCGTAAAAGCGCATCAGGGGTTGTCTTTCCATCAATATAATATAGCCGCAGCATGGCATTGTACTCACCGAAATAAGTTTGGAATCGTACCAGTCCTTTGTCTTGCATCATATGATTCCTGAGGTAAGGCACCAGGATGTCTTTGTCGGCATAGATACAATCTGCAAAGGCAAGGTCAAGTTTGCGTAAGGAGTTGGTATCCAGGCTCTCATATCCGTTGAAGGTCTTGTTGTATGGGTCGAAGTATGATTTCAGGTAATCATGCACATGAACGGGTTCTTCATTTACTTTCATTGAGGCGACTTCGAATTCCAGCTTGATGATTTGTTGGTCTTCTCCTTTTCCAAGGATGAGTTCATGTGTCTCTATCAGGGCTTTCAGTTTTTCGGGATTGGTGAGTTTGCTGTCGAAATAGATCAGGGTCTTCACTGGCTCTCCAAAGTGGGTATCATAAGAGAATACGCCTTTGTCTTTGCTCAATAGCTCAAACAGGTTGTCAGCATCTCTGGTGTCGAAGAAGCGGTTGATCCCAGTCTCCACCATGCTCAGTGTGGCCAATTGAACCGGAGGCAGTTTAAAGAGTACACGTGTCGGCGTAAAGATGGCGGATTTGATTTTTTCGGGACTAGTAATCGTTGGGTCATACATGACTTTTACGCCAAAGTTTTTTACGAAAGTCTGGACGCCAAGAACTCCGGGTACAGCCTGCATCTGTGTTGCAAAGGACATTGAGCTGCCATAACATTTAATGTTACGCAGGCCTTCCATCGAAAATGTCTCTGATTTGGCAATCTGTTCGGGTTTTCCCCATTTCATGTTGATGGTTGGGATTTCCACAAAAGATGCAAAAATCAGGGCAAAAGCCACCAGGCCCAACACTGCTGCAGAGGGTAACCATAGCAGCCGTTTTCCGTTGTAGGTAAGGGCTCCTTTTTCTGGGCATTTGGCAACACAGTCACCACACAATGTACAGTCAATGTGGCTCACCTTTTCCTCAGTGGAGATGTTGATGGCATAAGGACAGGCTTTGTCGCAGATTTTGCAGTGCGTACATACTGAATCATGGCGGGTCACTTTTACAAGCGGGAAGACAAAGGTCTTGCCTTTCCATGCTTCCAGGATGAAACCCATCAGGCAGAGAGCCGCCAGATAGCCGATCCAGGAGTTGGGAATATGCACAAAGTAAATCAGGATGAGGTAGACGGTAGTCAGTCCGAGAAAGGGAATCGTAAAGGCAAAGATGTTGGAGGCTGCGCCCATCGGACAGAGGTATTTACACCAAAACTGCCTGATAAAAAAGGAGCCGAGTATTGTCAGAATGAGAGCAGAAAATGCCATCCACATTTCAACATCACCACCGAAACCCATCATGCTGGCATAGTAAGGGTCGAATTTGCGGCAAAACAACTCACTGCTGGAGATCGTGAAATAAAACATGACAAAGAGAAGTCCGTATTTCAATAGCCTCAGGCTTTTGTCGGCAGCACCTTTGATTGTATACCGGACTTTCATTCGTTGGCCTAAACGTCCCAGCCATTCTGTGAAGCCTCCGATGGGACAAACATATCCGCAGAAGAGTTTACTGAACAGGATGATGCCGATGAGCAAGGCCAGGCCCATGAAGATTTGCTGGGTATTCATGGAGCAGGCGAGTGTATCGCTGACAAACCAGCTGCTGACAGCCTGCATCCCACCTACCGGGCAATACGCTTCCACATTCGCGGTATAGGTTTTGTCGACAAGTGGCCTGATGATCATATACAGTATCATTGCAAGCATACCGTATTGAAGTGCCAGGCGGAAGTAGTTTCTTAGTTTTTGTTTTTTCTTTGCCATGAGGGAGCTAGGTTAGACGCTGAGGTTAAAATCGCGTAAAGTTTCGTTGAGTGAGGTTTTCAGGTCCGTAGAAGGTTTGCGTTTGCCTATGATCAGTGCACAGGGCACCTGGTAAGTCCCGGCAGGGAAGTCTTTTGGCATGCTGCCGGGGATAACGACAGAACGCTCAGGGACATAGGATTTGAATTCGACAGGTTTTTCGCCCGACACATCAATGATGCGTGTTGATTGCGTGATGACCACATTGGCGCCCAGCACTGCTTCTTTGCCGATTCTTACACCTTCTACGATGATGCAGCGGGATCCGATGAAGCAATCATCTTCCACAATGACCGGGGCTGCCTGGATAGGCTCCAGGACGCCGCCTATGCCTACGCCACCACTCAGATGAACATTGGCCCCGATCTGGGCACAGGAACCTACTGTTGCCCAGGTGTCGACCATCGTACCTCGCCCGACATAAGCACCAATGTTGATGTAGGAAGGCATCAGCACTACTCCCCGCTCAAGGAAAGCACCATAACGGGCGATGGCATGGGGGACAACCCGCACACCTTGTTCTTTAAAGCCTTTTTTTAGCGGGATTTTGTCGAAAAATTCGAATGGACCAAGTTCTATGACCTGCATTTGCTGCACCTGGAAGTACAAGAGGACGGCTTTTTTTACCCATTCATTGACATGCCAGCCTGATTCAATTGGCTCTGCCACCCTGAGCTGGCCTTTGTCAAGCATGGCAATCGCCTGATTGACAGAACCTGAATAGGACTCGAGCTTTAACAGGCTACGGTCTTCCCATGCTTCTTCAACATGATCCTGAATAAATGCCATGTGTGCTAATTTGTGAATACCAAAATTAGGAAATTTACCCATGGAGCGTATCTTATTCTTAATTTTGCAGTCTTAACCACCAATTCCGCGCAATTTTGGGAAGAATACTCGCCATAGACTATGGAACAAAAAGAGTTGGACTTGCTGTTACCGACGAAAACCGGCTGATAGCAGGACCCCTGGATACAGTCCCTGCCCACCTGGTGCTCGACTTCCTGAAAAAATACATGGCGACCGAGTCCGTTGATGTGCTCGTTGTAGGAAAACCCTTGCAAATGTCGGGTCAGGCCTCAGAATCGATGACCTATGTGGAAGCATTTGTTCGTTCACTGCAAAAACTTTTTCCGCTCTTGCCTGTTGAATGGGTTGATGAACGATACACTTCTAAAATGGCTTCACGTGTCATCGCCCAAAGCGGACTGAAAAAAAAGGACCGTCAGGACAAAGGCCTGGTCGACAAAGTCAGTGCTGTCATCATCCTCCAGTCCTATATGGAAATGTTAACTTTTAAAGCAAACTTATGATATTGCCCGTCGTTTCATTTGGAAACTCCGTTTTAAAACAGAAAGCAGCAGACATTGCAGCAGATTATCCGAACCTGGAAAAGCTCATCGCTGATATGTATGAGACGATGTATGCTGCCGGGGGCGTAGGACTTGCGGCTCCGCAAATTAACCTTGGTATTCGTTTGTTTGTGGTGGATGCAACTCCTTTTGCCGAGGAGGATAGCAAAGCTGATGGTTTCCGGAAAGTTTTCATCAACCCGGTAATTGTCGAGCGTAATGAAGAGAAAACCATGTTTGAAGAGGGTTGCTTAAGTTTTCCCGGCATCCATGAGGAAATTTTCAGACCGTCTGTGATTCGCATAAAATACCTCGATGAGAATTTTCAAGCGTTTGAGGAAACCTACGACAAGATATTGGCCAGGATCATTCAGCACGAATATGATCATGTGGAGGGAATCCTTATGGTCGACCACATCAGCAACCTGAAAAAGATCATCATCAAACGACGCCTCAAAGAACTAACCCTGGGTCAGGTAAGCGTAAAGTATAAAATGTTGTTCCCTTCTCTCCGAAGGAGTTCTGTCAAAGCCTAAAGCAATTATTCCGGCTTGAATTGCGCATAGGCTGCATTTTTTGTAGCCTTATGTTGTTTGCGTAATATATTGATAATCAGAACAATAGTACTGTTGTGTTGAGATATTCAACAGCTGTAGAGAAAATATACACATGATGTATCGTGCTGGTAATCAGTGTTTTTGATCCTGTTTCAAATCTGAGTGTTGCATAATTCAACACTTTCCCTTGTAAATTTATTCTCCATTCTGTTTTTATGTGATTGAAAATCAATTACATAGATTGATTTTTTTGCTTTGGCATCATTGTTGCCAAAGCTGATATGTACATTGTTAATGGAATAACACAACAATCCTCCTGAAAATCCAAGATACAGCATAAACGATTTTAAAATCTCACAACAATGAAAAATCTAATCTTCTTCACCCTCGGTCTTTTACTGCTTTTTACGGTAACTCTTAACAGCCAGGCCAGCACGCCACAGGAAAAACCACAGCCAGGCAGTGCAATCACAATCTCGAGTTCAGCGGAACTGTTCGGGCTTACACAAGCCTGGGCAAAGGCTTATACGAAAGTCAATCCCGCTTTGCATGTCGAAGTAGTACGTTCTGTTGCACCATCAAGTGAAACCCGCCTTTCCACAACTGATGGCTTGTCATTTGTTTCAGAGAGCACTGCAACCGCAAGGCCTTTGGCTACTGATTGGAGAATTGTTGTCGGACATGAGGCAATTGTCCCTGTTATCAATGCACAAAACCCTTACCTGGCAGAAATTGCACTGCAGGGGCTTTCAGCCAGAGAACTGGCTGGGATCTTTCAGAATTCCGGTCAGAACAACTGGGGAGAACTTTTAGGGATCGCCAAGACTGCCAATGTAAATGCATATTATGTTGACCATGCGCTGGTTACATCCGGACTGTCCGGTTTTCTGAAAATTGACAGCAAAAATATCCTTGCCACCAAGACCACTGATGGTGCACAAATGTTGGCCGCCATCAGCAATGACCCCAATGCCATTGGTTTTTGCAGTCTCAGGGATATTCTGGACATGACGACATTGGATCTGCCGGAGAATATCAGCTTGCTACCCATTGACCGCAATGACAATGGGCTTATCGATTACAAAGAGAAGATCTATGACAACCTGGGTGCTTTCATGCGTGGAGCATGGATTGGCAAATACCCAAAAGCACTATGCAGCAATATCTATTCTGTTGCCGGAAGTAAACCCACCAACACTGCTGAGCTGGCATTCCTGAATTGGGTTCTAAGCGACGGACAGCAACTTTTGAATGCACAGGGTTATTATGACCTTGCCTACAATGAAAGACAGCTTACTACGGATCAGCTTTTGCTTAGCACAACACCCTTTATCGCCAGCATGGACAAGAATGCAATGGCTAAGCTGGTACTGTTAATCCTTGGCGGTTTGCTGATTCTTGGATTTCTTGTGGATGCCCTTGTTCGCTATTTCCTCAATAGGAAGTCAAGGGTGCCGGATGCTGCCAGCATACATCCTTTCGTTTTTAATGAAAGCGCGTTAGAAGTCCCCAAAGGTCTGTATTACGACAAATCACACACCTGGGCATTTATGGAAAAAGATGGCCTCGTAAAAATCGGTATTGATGATTTCCTGCAACACATTACAGGTCCGCTTACCCAGATCAAGATGAAAAATGCCGGTGAGAAAGTCAGACGTGGAGATGAGCTGGTTACTATTATCCAGAAAGGAAAACAGTTAAGGATTACTGCACCGGTTTCAGGAATTATCATGGCACAAAACAAAAACCTCATCAAAGAAACTTCCCTCATCAATGCTTCCCCATACAGCGAAGGCTGGGTTTATATGATAGAGCCTGCAAACTGGAGCAAAGAGACCCAATTTCTGAGTATGGCAGAGAAACAAAGAGCCGCTTTGAAAAATGAATTTCTTCGCCTGAAAGATTTTCTGGCCAGTGCCGTAAAGCCTTCCAGCTTGGCTTTTGCCCATGTTGTGTTGCAAGATGGTGGCGAATTGAGCGACAACATCCTGGAAAACCTCGGCCCGGAAGTTTGGGAAGATTTTCAACAGCAGTTTATTGATACCAACAGGTAGAATCCCTAACCAACGCGACTATTTAACAAACTAATTATACTAAGTCATGGGAATAGATAGAAGAGATTTCATGAAGACAATCGGGCTCGCAGGAGCCACGCTTGTTGTGGGTAAGAGTCTTGCCGCCCCCCCAAAGGAAGAAGTTGCCACTGAGTTTTACGGGATGCTTTTTGATTCTGTAGCCTGTTTGGGGTGTCAGCGCTGTGAAAAGATTTGTGCAGAGCAAAATAATCTTCCTGCGCCTAAGGAAAAAACCGTTGCCGGTGTAATTCGCAAGATGGATGAAAAGCAGCGTACCGTTCTTAACACTTACAATACCTCCAAAGGCGAGGTTTATGTTAAAAAGCAATGCATGCATTGCAATGAACCTGCCTGCGCAGCTGCTTGTCTGACCCAGGCCATGTACAAAACCAAGGAAGGTCCTGTGATCTGGCGTGGAGATAAATGTATGGGTTGCCGTTATTGCATGGTATCTTGTCCATTTGATGTTCCAAAATTTGAGTATCATTCTGCCAATCCGAAAATCGAGAAATGCACCATGTGCTATGAGCGGATCAAACAGGGTAAGATCCCCGCTTGTGCTGAAAACTGCTCCGGTGATGCTTTGTTATTTGGAACCCGCCGGGAGTTGATTGCCGAAGCCCGCAAAAGGATTGCAGAAAATCCAAAAGATTATGTTGACACCATTTATGGCGAACACGAAGCAGGAGGGACCTCCTTTCTTTATCTGTCTTCTGCGCCATTCAATGAAGTAGGCTTCAGTACGACGCTACAGAAAGAATCCTATCCGGGTTTGTCCAAGGGATTTCTGTATAGCGTCCCTTCTGTTTTCGTATTATGGCCTGCTATCCTTTTAGGGATACACGAAGCAACAAAAAACAACCACCCTAAAGAAGAAGAAAATGAGTAACATCGACTATACCATCGCAAAAGACAATGACGGGATGTCCATCTGGAAATTCCTGCTCAGCCAGTTAAAGCCACGGGGAAAATGGCTTACACCTTTTAACATCATCTCCATTCCGATCATCATTCTGGGTTTTGTGCTCATCGTCATCCGGTTCTGGAAAGGCCTGGGTGCAGTCACGAATCTGTCACAGGAGGTTCCCTGGGGATTGTGGATTGGTTTTGACGTCGTCACCGGTGTTGCATTTGCCGGCGGGGCTTATGTCCTGACATTTATGGTGTACATTCTCAACATGCACAAATACCATTCCATTGTGAGGATCACCGTTTTAAATGGTTTCCTGGCCTATGTCTTTTATGCAGGAGCCTTACTCCTCGACCTTGGCCGCCCATGGAATGTAATCAACCCCATCATTGGAAATAACTTCGGGACAAGTTCTGTGTTGTTCCTTGTTGCCTGGCATTTTCTATTGTATATGCTGGCGGAGCTGATAGAATTTTCTCCCGCGATTGCCGAATGGCTTGGTGCCAAACGTGCACGAAAAATCCTTTCAGGCATGACCCTGGCCGCAGTAATTTTTGGAATCACACTATCAACCCTCCACCAATCAGGATTGGGTGCACTTTACCTCATGGCCAAAGACAAGATTCACCCACTGTGGTACTCTGAGTTTATCCCCATTTTGTTTTTTGTCTCCAGCATTTTTGCCGGACTCTCCATGGTCATCTTTGAAGGAACGATTAGTCATAAGGTGTTTTCTGATCAGATCAGTGACAAAAAGCACCAAACCAATGATGGCATCCTGCATGGTCTTTCCAAGATTTGTGCCGGGGCCATGTTTGCCTATTTCGCCTTGCAGGTATTGGTGTTTATTCACCAGAAACGCTGGGATCTCTTAGGTTCATCGATGGGTTACTGGTTTTTACTCGAGATGATCGGATTTGTACTGCTGCCCATGGCCTTGTTCTTTTATAGTTACAGGAAGAGAAACATTCTGATGATCAGGGTAGCAGCTATCCTAACCATGCTGGGTGTTATTATGAATAGGTTGAACGTCACCGTAATTGGCTTCCGTTGGGATATGGACATACGTTATCTCCCCACCTGGATGGAACTGACAGTGACACTCGCCGTAATTTTTACTGAAATCTGGATCTTCAGATGGGTTGTTACACGCATGCCGGTTTTGAGAGAATCTCCGGCCTGGGTTAAAGAAGAAGAATAATACAAACCGCGTTTACCGGAAACGGTAAAGGCATAAAAAAAATAACAATGGACGGATTTAGCTATTTCAACATTTTCGACACCAAAGGGATTGAATACATTGCAATCCTGGCATTTTTTGCGCTTCTGATTCCTTATTGGTTGTTGCTCAATAAGCAGGTAAAAATCACGAAGCAAATTCAGAAATCACTCGGCATCTTAACAGCCGGCATGCTCAGGGTTCCCCAGGGATTGTTCTATGCACCCAACCATACCTGGTCTTTTCTGGAAAGAACCGGAATTGCCAAGGTTGGCCTCGATGATTTGCTCCTGCACCTTACCGGAGAAGTCAAACTCAACAATTTGCGCAAAGCAGGTGAGAAGATAGAAAAAGGGGAATTCATTGCAGAAATTGAACAAAAGGGCAGGCTTCTCAGGATCTTTTCACCCATTTCAGGCGAAATTATCAAGGCAAACCCCATCCTCAGCAAGAATCCAGAGACTTTGAATGAGGATCCCTATGGAAGAGGCTGGATTTACAAAATCAAACCGACGAATTGGGTTGCAGAAACCAACGCTTGTTATTTGGCAGATGAGGCAACAAATTGGTCATCCAGGGAAATCGACAGGTTTAAGGATTTTGTTGCAGTCTCTGTTTCAAAACATTCACCGGGTGTCGTCATGCAGGAAGGTGGAGAATTGCGGGACAATACCCTGGCCGAACTTCCGAATGAAGTATGGCAGGACTTTCAGCAAAGCTTTCTGAATTAAACTGATAGTATAGAATCGCCGATTTCGATTCGGCATTGAGGACATAGGCCGGCATTTTTCTGGTCTATGTCCTCGACATAGGTACTGGAAAGCATCACACAGCCAGGGCTGTGGCAATGTTTCAGGCCGAAGTTATGGCCAAGTTCATGGAGAACTACTTTGACAAAGCGCGCCAGGAGAAGTTCATTGTTTTGTTGCATCCCGTAAAGCTCATTTCTGAGACGGTAAACTGAGGCAATGCCACTCCGACCATGCAAAAATGCCTGTCCGAAGATATATGTCAGAATCGGGATGAAAAGGTCGACACTGAACAGGCCGACAGTTTTTATTGCTTCCGCCTGGCAATGGGCATTAATCTCGGTAAGCAATTTGTTGCCATCATATTGCCTGCGGGATGGATCGTAATACTCAGTCATGTCAAGGTGATTTTCTTCAATCACGACAGTATAACCATACTCATGAAAGACACTTTCGGCAATTTTCGTCAGAAAATCCCTTTCAAAATGACCATATGAGATTATTGTGATATACTGCTTATTCATATCAACACAAGAGATGAAAACCTGTGACCTGAATATTGTGATTTACGATTTGGGCTTGAGGTCGTGCTTTTTAATCTTATTGTAAAGAGTGACACGGTCTACTTTCAATGCCTTGGCTGCTCTGGAGATATTCCAATCATATTTAATAAGGATCTGCAGGACATGTTTTTTTTCCAGGTCATCCAGGCTTTCTACAGTGTTGTCGATCATGTCTTTTCCGAGAGGTAGGTCTTTGAGCCGGATTTCCTTGCCATTGCCGATCACGATGGCACGTTCGATCATGTTTTCGAGTTCACGTACATTACCCGGGAATTCAAATTCCTGCAAGCGTTTGATCGCAGCCGGATCGATGGGGATGACATCCCTGCTCATGGCAGTGCAGTATTTTTTGATGAAATGGTCGACAAGCGGCGGGATGTCTTCAAAGCGCTCCCGCAAGGGTGGTACAATGATATTCACCACATTGAGCCTGTAATACAGATCCTCCCGGAATGTCCCGTTTTCTACCAGCTTTTTCAGGTCGCGGTTGGTAGCGCAGATGACCCTGAAATCCGAACTGATTTCTTTGTTTCCGCCTACCCGCATAAAGCTTTTGGATTCCAGGACACGCAAAAGCTCTATTTGCATTTTCGTTGAGATCGTTGCGATTTCATCCAGGAAGATGGTTCCGCCATCCGCCATTTCAAAGCGGCCTTTGCGGTTAAACATCGCACCGGTAAAGGCCCCTTTCTCGTGTCCGAAGAGCTCACTTTCAAGCAGGCTTTCAGACAAAGCCCCACAATGCACACTCACGATTGGGAAGAATTTCCGGGAGGAGTTTGAGTGTATCGCGCGGGCTATCAGCTCTTTGCCGGTTCCGCTCTCACCTGTGATAATCACCGATGAGGAAGACTGAGCAACATTGGCAACTTCCTTCAGCACCTTTTGCATGGCTTCGCTGTTTCCGATGAGGTCTTCTACGTTTTCGAGATAGACGGCTTTTTCTTTAAGGGATTCATTTTCGGCCTGCAAAGAAAGTTGTTTGGTGGCGTTGCGGATCAGGTGGGAGAGGTCGTCGGGATCGAAAGGCTTTGTGACGTAGTCATAAGCCCCGTCTTTCAGTGCCCTTACGGCAGTGTCGACGGAAGCAAAGGCTGTCATGATGATGACGATGGCATCTTTGTTAAGCGCTTTGATCCTTCGGTGCATTTCCAAGCCGTCCATGCCGGGCATTTTAATATCAGCCAGGATGATGTCGAAATTCCTTGATTCCAGGATCTCAAGGGCAATTTTTGCATTTTCTGCGCATACAACCTCATAGCCATCTTCAATAAACCAGCTGTACAAAGAGTCCCGGACAGAGGCTTCATCATCAACAATTAAAATCGAAAAAATATCAGTCATTGTATCCTCCTTAAATCTTGATTGTTGGTAAGCTTATGGACATAGTGGTTCTTTTTCCAAGTTCCGATTCTACTTCGATTTTCCCTTTGTGGCTTTGCACGATGCCATGCACGATGGCCAGGCCAAGGCCAATGCCACTGGCTTTGTGTTTTGCCGAGAAAAAGGGCTCAAAAATGTGGGTAATGTCTGCTGGCGCAATGCCGGAACCATTGTCGGTGATTTCGAGTTTTATCGTTTCGTCATTGGTGTTGTAAGTCCGCAGCACAATTTCCCCGTTTTCTGTAATTGCTTCAGAGGCATTCACCAGGATGGCAACACAGGCCTGTTTGATTTGGTTCGGGCTGCAATAAATCATGTCATTTACAGCCATAAAATCCTTCAGGAAGATAATATTCGCAATTTTCATCTGGTGCGACATCAGCTCAAATGTTTCCTGAAGAACCTGGTGAAGATGGGTGTTTTCGAAATTGTGCTGATCATTCCTGGAGAAGTCGAGTAAGCCTTTGACGATGTCGCCGCAGCGTTTCGTTTCCATCTCAATCACTTTCAGGTTTTTAAGCATAGACTCCTTACTGGCAGGGTCCAGCTCTATTTTGCTCAATTGCTTGTGAACCAGTTTTGTATAGGTCAGTACCCCGGAAAGAGGGTTGTTTATTTCATGGGCAACAGAAGAGGATAGTTTTCCGAGTGAGGCAATCCTTTCGATATGAATCAGTTCATTTTGTGCCTCCATGAGTTCTTCTGATTTTTTCTGCACCTTATATTCCAATTGGTGCGACCAGTTCTGCAACTCTTCAGAGGCAGCCTGGAGCTTGTCGAGCATGTTGTTAAAGGCAATAGAAACCATTCTCATGTCATCGAGCTGCCTGTGTTTTACTTCAAGGCGGGTTGTCGTGTCTCCGTTCGCTACAGCCTGGCTTGCACTGATGATGGCATTTAAAGGGTTTTTGATCTTCTTGCTGGTAAAAAGGACGAGGAAAGCAACAATTAAAAGGGTTGTAATCGAAGCTACGATAAAGAATTCGGTTGAGGATTTCTCAATGGCATCATCCAGGTCCTTCAGCGGGATTTTGATGACGAGGGATCCCAAAACCTGGTCAGTTGGTTTGTGTGCATGGCAGGAGCTGGTGTAGCAAGACTTTTCGTTGAGGATAGGGGATTTGATCAACAAATGCCGGTGGGTGCTGTCGTTGCGATTCATGCTGCATTCACTGGTGCTCCCAACGATTTTGTAGCCTTTCTCTGTCGACAAAAACATGGATTTGATATTTGTATGGCAACTGACACAGTTGGGATTGCTGTGGTTAACAGAGTCTGAAGTGAAGGAAGAATACACCAGGCTGTCTTTGCCATCATACAAGTTAACTTCGTCGATACCCGGCATGGTGTTGATAATGTCGAGGGTGCTTTGCAAAGTCCCTTTGTCATTTTCCAGCATCGACTGATACAGCGAGCCTTTGACAATGGAACCGATGTTGTTCCCGCTCTGCCTGATGACAGTATTCAGATATTGTTCATTGACAGACCTGAAAATGATGGCATAGGCAACAAAAAGAAAGATAGACAGAATCGTGATTACATAAATAACCTGGCCGAATATGGACGACCTGAACCTGACATATTTCGTCAGTAGCGGGCTTTTTATGTGGTGTTTGCGTTTTATGAAGTTGAGGGGAGTCATGGTAGTGAAGATCTTGATCAGTGGCATTGCTGGAAATCATTCAAATATAGTGAAAATTCTGCTTCAAATTTTAAATTTTGGTATACAAAATGATTTTAAATTAAGGTATTCCCCGGCTTAACAAGTGTTTAACAATCTCATTAAAAAATTTAACAAAAATTTAACGTCTTCCGAAAAGCAGGGCTAAGTGATTCGTTAAGAAAGCGATATAAGTGAGATTTTTCTCCCAGAAACAGGGATTACGTAAAAAGTACGCACTGCGCCGGCGAATTTGGTTTTTATTGTATATATTTGGCAGTCAAGATTGTTTTATTCCCTAAAAATCAAAAATTATGAAAAGAAAACTACTCATTTTCCTGACTTTTATGCTGATAGCTGGTTTCTCAAGAGCCCAGGTCGTTTCAGATTTCGAGTCAATTCCCTTAAATCTCATGCTTGGCGGCGTTGATGATTTAAGTACCATGTCCGTTGTGCCTAACCCTGATATGTCTGGTATCAACACAAGTTATTATGTTGGAAAGTTTGTTCGTGACAAAGATGGTGTGCCATGGGGTGGATTCTGGTCACAATTACCTGCTGACATTGATGTTACTGTTAACAAATATGTTCACGTTAAAATCTGGAAACCCCGCATCAGTCCTGTGAAGTTTAAACTGGAAGGTGGAGCTGCAGGCAATCTGGAGGCTCCTTCTATGGCTGCTCAGGCAACTACAGGTGCATGGGAAGAAATGGTTTTTGATTTCACCACCTTAACAGGAACTTATCCTAAGGTTGCTTTTATGCCCGACTTTGAGGATCCACTCACACTCACCAGTGATATCGAGATTTATTTCGACGATATTATCCTGAACAACGATCCTGCTGTTGGTTCAGCCGCTCTTACAACCATTGAGAATTTTGAAATCATTCCTTTGAATATGATGTATGGTGGTACTACTGATTCAAGTTATTTTCAGTTAGTTGCCAATCCTGCTCCGGGTGGTATCAACCCCAGCACCCATGTCATCAAATACAGCCGCGACAAAGACGGTGTGCCATGGGGTGGGTTCTATTCCGCAACACCTGTTGATGTTACTACCAACAAATACATGCACGTAAAGGTTTGGAAACCACGCGTTAGCCCTATTAAATTCAAAATCGAAGGTGGCCTTACAGGAAACTATGAAACTGTTTCTTCTACCCCTAATACCATTGGTGTATGGGAAGATATGGTGTTTGATTTTTCTACACAAACTGGTGCTTTCCCTATTATTGCCTTCATGCCTGACTTCGAGGATCCACTCACCCTTACCAGCGACATCGTCATTTATTTTGATGACATCATCCTGAACAATGACCCAATTCCAGCCGTTACAAATGCTGTTACGCTGAATGTAAACATGGCTTATTGGAGAGACCTTGGTCTGTTCAATCCAGGCACTGATTTCGTTGACGTAGCCGGAACAATCAATGGTTGGGATGGTACCAACTCTCACCTGACCACAACCAATGATAGCATTTACAGCATCGCTCTTGGTGATTACAACGTAGGTGATGTCTTAGAATTCAAATTCCGTATCAATGGTAGCTGGAACGATGCAACCTGCGAATTCCCAAGTGGTGGCCCAAACCGTTTCTATACTGTAGTTGCCGGAGCAAACAACTTCAAAGGATGGTATAACAATGATTCATTGTGTATTGTGAACTTTGCAGTGAATATGTCTATCTATAAAGAAATGGGCATTTTCTTCCCTGCTACTGATTATGTTGACATTGCCGGTAACTTAAACGGCTGGAATGGTGCTAACCATCACCTGACAACAGTTAACGACAGCATTTATACCATTACTGTTGACAGCCTCATGTATGGCTCAGAACTGCAGTTCAAATTCCGTATCAACGGAAGCTGGTCAGATGCTACCTGTGAATTCCCAAGTGGCGGACCAAACCGCGTTTATGCAGTTCCTGCAGGGACCAGCCTTTACAGTGTTTATTACAATGACCAAACTGTTGGCATCAATGAACCTTCACTGGCCGGAAAACTCGAGGTTTATCCTAACCCAACAGGAAACGTTCTGAATATCATTTCTACCATCGACATCAGCAATGTTGTTATCACCAATATGGTTGGTCAACAAGTTGTTTCTTTTGAAAATATGGTTGCCGGAACGAAATCTATCGATGTTTCTAACCTTAACAATGGATTGTATTTCATTACTTTTACTGAGAAATCAGGCAATCAGCTTACCCAAAAACTTATCAAGAACTAATCTTTCTTGTTTATTATAAAGAAAAGGCTGCCCCGAAAGAGGCAGCCTTTTCTTTTTCCTCTAAAATATAGAAACAAAGCAGCTGCAAAAATGACAGGCGAAAAGCCTACCTTTGCCGCCCATAAAAAAACGGAATGATTTCAGTAGACGGGCTTACAGTTGAATTTGGCGGGACTACGCTTTTTAAGGATATCTCTTTTGTAATCAATGACAAGGACCGCATCGCCCTCATGGGTAAAAATGGTGCAGGTAAATCAACATTGCTGAAGATAATCGCAGGTGTCAGAACGGCCTCCAGGGGTAGGGTCTCTTCACCCAAGGACACTGTCATCGCATACTTGCCACAGCATCTCATGACCGAAGACAAACGCACTGTCTTCCAGGAGGCTGCACAGGCTTTTGAGAACATCCATGCCATGGAAAGAGAAATTGAAGCACTCAATCTTCAATTGACCACCCGGACTGACTATGAATCCGATGCCTACATGGCATTGTGTGAGGAAGTGTCTGTGTTAGGGGAGAAATTCTATTCCATTGAAGAGATTAATTATGATGCAGAGGTTGAGAAGATCCTCCTTGGACTCGGCTTTCAAAGAGAGGACTTTACCCGCCCAACCACAGAATTCAGCGGCGGCTGGCGCATGCGCATTGAACTGGCTAAGATCCTGCTCCAGAAACCTGATCTTATTCTCCTCGATGAGCCTACCAATCACCTTGATATTGAGTCGGTTCAATGGCTGGAGGACTTTCTGATTAACAGTGCCAAGGCGGTCATTGTAATCTCTCACGACAGGGCCTTTATCGACAATATTACAACCCGTACCATCGAAGTCACGATGGGCCGAATCTACGATTACAAAGTTAACTACTCACAATACCTCATCCTTCGTAAGGAAAGACGGGATCAGCAGCAGAAAGCCTTTGATGAGCAACAGAAATTCATTGCTGAAACCCAGGTGTTTATTGACAGGTTCAAAGGCACTTATTCCAAAACACTGCAAGTACAGTCACGGGTTAAAATGCTGGAGAAATTGCCTGTGATGGAAGTCGATGAAGAGGACAATTCCGCCCTGCGACTGAAATTCCCTCCTTCACCACGCTCCGGTTCTTATCCGCTTACCCTGACGGGAATGACAAAACATTATGGTGATCACCTCGTCTTCGCAGATGCTTCCCTGAGCATAGTCAGAGGTGAAAGAGTAGCCTTCGTTGGCAAAAACGGGGAAGGGAAATCCACCCTTGTCAAGGCCATCATGAATGAAATAGAATTTGAAGGGAATCTTGAATTGGGTCACAACATCATGATCGGCTACTTTGCCCAAAACCAGGCTTCCTTGCTGGATGAGGAACTAACTGTATTCCAAACCATTGATGATGTGGCCAAAGGGGATGTCAGAAACAAAATCCGCGATATCCTGGGTGCTTTTATGTTTGGTGGTGATGAGAATGCCAAAAAGGTGAAAGTCCTTTCAGGAGGGGAAAGAACCCGGCTTGCCATGATTAAACTCTTGTTGGAACCCGTGAATTTCCTGATCCTCGATGAGCCCACCAACCACCTGGATATCAAAACTAAAGACATATTGAAAAGTGCACTTCAGGATTATGATGGAACGATGATCCTGGTATCTCACGACAGGGATTTTCTGGATGGCCTTGTCGACAAAGTTTATGAATTCGGAAACAAAAGAATCAGGGAACACCTGGGGGATATCAGGAGTTTCCTGGAGAAAAAGAAGATGGACAACCTCAAGGAATTGGAAAGGAAGCTTTAAAACAGCCTTCCTGCAATCGGCCACATCCCTGAAATGGGTCTGTATTTACAACAAATGATCGACTTCCCGGATTACACCGGCTTCCATTTCGCCGAGTAAAATTTCGCCTATTCTCACCCTGACAAGGCGCAGGGTCGGAAAGCCAACAGCTGCAGTCATCTTCCTGATTTGCCTAAACTTACCTTCCG
>Ga0247840_10004382_pt1 | contig 22407 bp, 22 predicted proteins | sample LaCruzMarch2015__FD_192404 | JGI IMG/M metagenome (GOLD analysis project Ga0247840, IMG submission 192404) | Freshwater microbial communities from meromictic Lake La Cruz, Castile-La Mancha, Spain - LaCruzMarch2015_17m | ecosystem: Environmental > Aquatic > Freshwater > Lake | place: Spain... | reverse complement strand
TCAGGCCGAGTCCCGGCGCTCCTCGCCAAAATTGATCCGCTCGCGCTCCACCACCACCGGTCGTTTGCGGACGTAGGTGTGAATCGACGCGATGTATTCACCCAACATGCCGATGAACAACAGCACCACGCCGAACATGAAGAACATGCCGATCACGAGCGGCGCGATCCCCATCGGGAAGGCGTCCCACAGAACCAGCTTCAGGATCAGGAACGCCAAGGCGACCATGATGCACAGAAACCCGGTCAGGAAGCCCACCATCGCCGCGAGGCGGATCGGTACGACCGAGTGACTGACGACCCCCAGCATGGCAATATCGTACAGCGTGTAGAGATTATTCTTGGATAGGCCCCGCAAGCGGCGCGGCTGATTGAAGGGGATGGTCCCGATCGGATAACCGAGTTCGCAGATAAGCCCGCGGACAAAGGGGTAGGGGTCGCTGATCTCCCGCAACTGGTCGAGAACGATGTGGTCATAGAGGCCGAAGCCGGTGGCGTCCTTGACGATCGAGACCTCGGAGATGGCATCCAGTCCATGGTAATAGACCTTGCGCAGCCAATGGACCAGCGGATTCGCCTGGCTGACCGGCTTGATCGCCAGCACGATCCTGTCGCCCCGCTCCCAGGCCGCCAGGAACTCCGGGATCAGCTCCGGCGGGTCTTGCAGGTCGGACGCCAGATAAATGCTTGCATCGCCCCGGGTCTGGATCAGCCCCCAATAAGGCGAGCGAATATGGCCGAAGTTACGGGTATTGACGATGACCTTGACGCGTGCATCGTGCTTCGCGATGGCTCGGAGTATCTCAACGGTTCGATCAGTCGATGCGTTATCGATGAACACATATTCAAAGTCGTATTGCGGAAGTCCGGCGAGAACATCGCTGACACGTTGATAGAGTTCCTCGATATTTGCCTCTTCGTTGAAGCACGGCGAGATCAGGCTGATCAGTTTTCTGGCTTTCGTCATTGCGCCCTCCGGGGCTCTTGGTTGCTCGTGACCTGGGCGGGTGCGTAGTCAGGCCATCTTGGCCTGACACCGTCAGGGCTGGAAGCCCTGACTACGCACGCCGCTGGCTGGGATTACGATCAAGGCCGCGCCGCGCCCACCATGGCGCCGACCGAAACCTTGGCCGCCGCGCTCAACCGCAGCCTCTCGAGGTGCGCACGGCGCACCCTACGCCAATGGTCCGAGTAATTGCGTCAGGTGATATTAGGGTCCTGGACGGACAGAACCTCATGCTCGTCCCAGCAGCGCCCGCGCATCCGGATGCCGCAGTACACCCCCGTCGATCGCTCCAGTCTGATCGGGTGCGGCGCCGAACCCCCACGCCGCCCAGAAGAACGGGAGATGGTTCATCCGGGCCGCCAGCGCGTCCTCCCGGCGGTCACCGACATAGACGCACCGCGCGGGGTCGAGGCCGGCATCAACGAGCAGGCGGGCGAGCAGAGCGGTCTTGTCGCGCAGCGGCGGGGCGAAGTCATCGAGGCAATAGACCCGATCGAAGAGCGCGGTCCACCCCAGATGCGCGAGAATACGCCGCGTCGGCAGGGCGCGCTTATTGGTCGCGATATGCATGGGCACCCCGGCGTCGGTAATCGCCTCCAGCATCGCTTCAATACCGTTAAACGGCGTTGTCTCCAGGCATCCGGCGCCGTCGTAATGTGCCTTGAATGCGGCGGTCAGCCGGTCCAGCACCAGCGGATCGGCAACCCCGGAAAGCTCCTGCAGCATCGCGCGCAACGGCGGTCCGATCAGCCCGGGTACGAGCGGGACCAGGGGCTCCAGCGCGCAGGCCGCGAAGGCGCCGGCAAAGGCACCCAGAATCCCGGGCGCGGAATCCACCAGGGTGCCGTCCAGATCGAAAATGATGGTCCTCATGTCGGGGCACCGATGCGGTGGGCGGCGCCGGCCCGCCGGATTGCCGCGGCCAGCGGGATGCGTACCGTCAGCCCTAACTCCTCCCGGGCCTTACGGATATCGGGGACATAACGGCTGCGACCCTGCGCCTGGTCGGGTTGGCCGAGGATCTCGACTGACTTGCCGGGGGCGAGCAGATCGCGCACCAGGTGTGCCAGCTCCGCGATCGACACGACCTGATCGGAGCCGACATTGTAGGCCTCGCCGGGGCGCCCCTGCTCCAGCAGCGTCATCAGCCAGTGCGCCAGGTCCTCCTGGTCCAGATAGGTCCGCAGCGCAGTGCCGTCTCCGGAGACCCTGACGGCATCGCCATGAATGGCATCACGCATGAAATTTCCTATCGCAAAATGGACATCGAGGGGCAAATCGCGGCCCACGAAGGCGAAACAGCGGGCGACCACGATCTCCACCCCATGGGCGTCCTGGTAGAGGGCGCACAAATGCTCCGCGGCCCGCTTCGCCACGCTATACGCATTGCCTGGGGTGAGCGGGTCCGGCATCCCGTTATAGCCCTCGGGGATCCTCTCGACATCCATCGGCTGCGGTCCATAGACCCCACCCGAACTGGTCAAGAGAAAGCGCCTGGCGCCGCACGCCACGGCCAGGTCGAGCAGGTTACGAGTGCCGTCGACAATCTGATTGAAGCGTTCGAGCGGAGCGCGTTGCGGCCCCAGTGTCGAATCGGCGGCGGCGTGCAGGATATGAGAAAAGGAACCGTCGGCGGTCAAGGAATCCCGGTCGCAAATATCCCCCGCCTGAAACCGGAGCCATGGCAGGTCGGCAAACTCCGGATAACGACCGACAAAGGCCGCTGCCGAGCGCGTGAGAACCGTCACGCAAGGCACGGGCGACCCCGTCGCAAAGGCGTCAAGCCAAGTCCGCAGCAAGGCGCGACCGAAAAAGCCGGTTCCCCCGGTCAGCAGGATATGTGAAGAGGCTGTCATGGTGCGCCACACTCATTGAGTATACCGGACGGGATTCGGCCCGCCGGCATCATTCGGAAGAAACCCGCCGCGGCAGTGACCAGGTGCGGGTGTTGTTCATCAGCATCAACCCGCGTCGGACCAGCCCTGATCAGCGTTCCGGTTGGCGGTGCTCGCCTTGACCATAACTCCGGCCACCGCGAGGGTGACATCCGTCGCGGCCTGGGGGCCGCACCTACACCGTAGGAGCGGCCCCCAGGCCGCGACGGGCTGCCGCAAAGGCGCGTGGCCGACGTCATGATCAAGGCCGCGGCGGTCCCCCAGCAACAGACGGTCGATGCCTCATCGTAACAGGCGCGCAGCGCCGCTGTGGGCGCGGCTTCAGCCGCGACGGGCTGCACGGGTGAACGCTACGTCGGAGTTCGCCGCAGCGTCGCATCGCGCCACCAGCAGGACGCCGTCACCGTCGGATTTTAACCCCAAATCGCTTGAAGCTCACAAACTCAGACCCGGCCGAGTGGTGGCGACCTTGCATCGCCACATGCTAAACTTATGCCACTTCGGCCCGGAAATTGCGGGCTGGCGTTCCCAGTGCCCCTGGTCGGGCGGCTTCCGACTTAGTCCACCGATTCCGGCGCCGCCGTTGGTGGACTGCGATATCGCTTGTCCACCCTGGATGCCGCGCAGCCGGAAATGTGACCAAGGCCGCACGGGTGCCAACCCCCCCCCAATCCGCCGATTCGACGAGCGATCACGCGCCTGAGACAGAAGCTGGAAATGAACCTAGCGTTGAGCGACAGACTGGCCGCCCGGCTACAGACCACCGCCGAATTGCTGGAGCGGGTGCGCGCCGATCGGCCCCTGCTGGCCGCCACCGAGCGCGCCGCGGTGCAGACCGCCGCCGCCATCCGGGCCGGCGGCACCCTGTTCATCTGCGGGAACGGAGGCAGTGCCGGCGAGGCGACGCACCTGAGCGGCGAACTGATCGGCCCCTTCCTGGACAAGACCCGCCGGCCGTTGCCGGCCATCGCACTCGGTTTCGACCTGAGCGCCACCACTGCCGTTGCCAACGACTTCTCGTTCGCCGAGGTCTTCGCCCGCCAACTCGCGGCCCTGGCCCGCCCGGGTGACGTTCTCTGGGCCCTCACCACCAGCGGGCGCTCGCCCAACATCACCCGGGCCCTGGCGGTGGCGGGGGAGCGGGGGCTGCACCGGGTCCTGATCACCGGTGAGCGCGGGCGGGACCTGGCCGACGCGGCGGAGTTTGTGCTTGTCGTACCCTCCGATGAGGTCCCGCGAATTCAGGAAATTCACCTCATGCTCGGGCACTTTCTGTGCGAGGCGGTGGAGGCCATTGCGGGCACCGTATGACGCGGTTGATTGGCCAGAGTGGCTTGCTTGGCCGACATAGGCCGCTCCATGCATCTGGCGAAGGGACTGCGTCGGCGTGCGCTGATGCAGACGTCGCCTATCCGATATCGTTCCCGAACATGCCCTGGCCGCCATCGTGCCCTGAGTTATTGAGAATTTACACCAGGTCCGACCAACCGGACAGGCGCAACGTCGCCGAACAGGCGATCCAATAAACAAGGATTACGGTTTGGAACAAGACAGGGAATGTGCATTTCTTGTGCCGTGCGATCTTCAGAAAGACCCCGCTTGAAGCTATTAGCTCATGCCCTTCAGTGAACGGCCGTTGGCTAGGTTGCCTGCGATACATATTTCTTGTCGGTCGATCCCTTGCACTGGGCGACGAACAATTGGGTGCAAAAGCCTAGCCCAATGAGTGCACAAGTCAGGGCGGCCAAGGCAATTAACAGCGGCGTACCGAACCGTGCGGCGAAAAACGCGCCTACAATATTGACGATACCACCAACGATGCTGATGACAAGAAGCGGTTCGCGGACTGTCGCCCGCAGCAGTACGGCCTGGCAGGCAACGGTATGATGCGCGACCCCGGTGGTAAGGATGAGGGCCAACGTACTAAGGTCCGTTATGCGCCGCGCGATGTCCATCTCCGCCCTGGCGGCAAGGACGAATAACCCCCAGACAGAAATCGCTGAGACGGCCGCAAAAAGCGTTGATCTCATCAGTGTTTGCCGAGCTTCGTCACAGGCGGTCTGCGGCCTGTCCGCTGCGAGAAGCTGCCCAAGGTGTGCAGCCTGGCTGTTTGGCCATGAGGTCGTAACGGCGAGCATCATGTTCATCGCCGCAAGCGCAAGCCCGTACTGACCGGCGGCAATTGGGCCCTGTTCCGAGAGAATCACGATTATTGTCGCACGGAATATCAGGAACCCGGAGAGGTTGCTTAGGCCGATACGCCATTGAAAGGGCCATAACTCGTCGCGCCATCGAAATTCCGGCGCGGCAGGCAAATAAGACAGTGCGGGATTGTCGTAGCTGCGCTGAAACAGGAGCGGAAGTGAAATAAGCGAGCGTCCCACCCAGTAAAGCGAAATCGCATAGAGGCCCCATCCGAGAAAAAGTGCGACCACACAGGCGATACCGCCTACCCATTCCTGAAGCATTCGCAGGCGCCAAGCGGCAACGACGTTACCGCTTCCCTCCATAAGCGAAACGATAGGGCTGGCGCATTGGCCGGCGAACAGGCCGGCAAGCCCGAGCCCCCAAGCCGCCCTCCAACTGACGCTCTCCAGTTCCGGGGTCGCGTCCCAAACGCTGAAGCTCACGAACCCAACGGCACCCGCGATTGCAGTGGATAGCGCCGCGACATAGAGACTCCATTGACGAAGACGAATCTCAAATCCACGCAGGACTTGGCTTCCCCCCTGACTAAGATGGCTAACCTTCTGCATTACCGCATAAGATAACCCGAAGTCGCCGACCTGAACCAATACACCAATACTCATGAACGCAAAGAACAGGCCCTGCGTACTCGGGGTCAAGAGTCTGGTCGCAAGCAGAATGACCACAAGCATCACGAACCCGGCGCTGGCCGTCGCCGAGAGCGCGGCGAACGCTCTACTATGCGCCGACATTCGTCCGCAGAGCGTCGAGCCGGACGACGACCGCTTGGGCGGTCGGCAGCACCAGCGGTCGCTCAGGCTTGTCACGGAAAAATTCATCAACGGCTTTGCGAGCGCCAGGGCAACTCGCAAACCCATAGTCGTCGAAAACCATCGTGGCGCCTGGAGACAGTCGTGGATATATGTGATGGCAACAGTCTAGGACCGACTGATAAATGTCCACGTCAACATGTGCAAATGCGATCGGATGATCGTCGTGGGAATTGAACGTGTCGGGTATTTTTCCAGAATGAAAATGCACGAACTCCGAGTGCCCGACCGTGTGGCGCACGGCGTCGAGAGATGTGTCAAAAAAGTCACCCTCTTCGTGGAAGTCATCAGGACCAGTGACCGGCATGCCACCGAATGTATCGAACAAATGAAGATGTTTATCCGATGATCGGGTAACGATGCTCTCTGCCAGTAGGCGTGCGGTACCCCCTTTGTAGACACCGCACTCCCAAAAGTCGCCAGCGACGCTCATGGACTGATCCGCAAGCGTCCACAAAATGTGGCAGCGATCGATCGTAACAATTGTCATTGGCGATGCAAGACTGAATGCTCGGTTGAATGCCTCGTCGCGGTACCAAGGACAGAAAAAGGGTTGATAGCACTCGGCATCAGGCAATGCCTGATTCGGAGTCGCCGGGCCGGGCGGTATGGTACGTATAAGGTGGTAACCGAGCCGGTTAAGCGCCTTGAGAATAGTCTGTCTTATCACTATGATGTTCCATAAGAGGAAAAGCCGGGCGTATAGCGCCCAATCACGGGAAATCCGTGCCACGCCGAAGTGCGGCCGGGCCTTCGGGGTCGCAGGCTTTTCGCGGGCACCAGGCCAACCGGGCGAGCAGCGAGTCCGCGGCAAGGCGCCGGTAACTTATCGTCGAGCCTGGGGCTAGTTGACCCAGCGGTGGTTGCGTATGTCGCGGTTACAGTGCGTCCGGCAAAGCAGCGTCGTAATGCTAGAGAGCTAAGGAGCCTAACAAAAATAACCAGAACAGTTGTGACCCCGTAAGACTTGTAATCCAAGCCCTGTATAACAGGGGATAGTCGGTAAATGTTCAACTTATTACCGCTCGGGTTCTAGGTGCCGCTGCTCAATTGCGATAAGGGTATAAATAATGCGATTCCATATCAATAGATACTTAGAATAATCAAGTCGCACAAGTAATTCTGTTAAAGCACTTGATCTGGCGGTCCGGCGGATCGCCGCTGATTCGGCGGACCACCGTCGACCGACTGCAACATCCCAATACTGGGAAACGCTCGGAGAGACAGTTATCGATGGGTTTTTCGATGAAAGATATGACGTAGGGAATTGCTGGAGTAATTGCTAAGTTACTAATTATTTTCTCGTAGTAAGCGATTCGGCTTTCTTGCGTGCTGCCGCCAGAACGCGTGTCAGCAATAATTCGTGAGGTGCGCCGATCGCAGCGGCAGTGCGAATCCAGATGCTGAGCGGTCCACCAGCGAGGAAGGGAAACGCGGGTATCAGTGTAGAAAGTAAAGAATAGCGACTGACACCACGGAGGGCGTTCCAGATAAATTGATCGGCGGTACTTCTAGCAAGAAGTGCCCGGCCTTGCCGTCTAACGTTGGCAGAATCTCGATTACTTGGCGATCCGTCTATACAAGCCTCAATCATGAAGTTTGTCAATTTCTCTACTTCGCGTGCCCATGCTAGGATAGGTGTGCCGCTGCTGCTGTTCTTGACATCCTCTCGGTAAACCACATAATGAGATAACGTCTTATTAATACACCCGACCGGCCCGCGGGTTGCGAGCTTCGTCCAATAGAACATATCACCGCAAATGGTTCGTGGCGGGATGCTGCCGATCGATCGCAAATCGGCGGTTCGCGTAACGCAAGCACACCAACAGACATCGCGCTTACCCGCCAGAAAGGCGGAAAGAAAATCGATTCCTAGTTCAATTTCCGGGCCAAGTTTGGCAGGGACAGCAACGTCAGCATAATGCATCTCGCATCCCGTGTAGCTAAAGACCACCTCGGGGTGGGCTGCGAAGAAGGCAATAACTTCGGAAGCAAAAGCCGGTTCGATGTAGTCGTCGTCTGAAAGCCCAAGAAAAAGCTCACCCCGGGCTTCGTCAAGCAAGAAGTTGCCATGGCTGCATGCATCAATGGTTACAGCGCGATGCAAAACCCTCAGTCGCGGGTCGTCAAATGCTGAAAGCACTTCGCTCGTCGCATCAGTTGATCCATTATCAGAGACAATGATCTCAATATCGTTTGAAGTCTGTGCTAGCGCGCTTTCGACCGCCCGTTTCAGCAACTGGCAGCGATTGACTGTTGGGATAACGATGGTTAATTTAGGGATCATAAGCAAGTCGCGGATACTGGGCAGAAACTCTTTCTATCTAGACCTGACACTGACGACATTGCAGTTAGGAAACAACTTTCGCGCCTCCTCAGCGATGGCCTCGAATTGAACTGCAGCCGACACCAGAAGGGTCGCTTCGGGATGCCTACCGAGAAGAATTTCTGGGCTGGTGACGGTATGACCCGCGAACGTCTTGCCACGCTTGTTGCTATCCTTGTCAACGATGCCGATGACATTGCAACGTGCAAGAGGCGAGCCGCTGAACAGTCGCTGGGAAAAAGAACCCGCTCCCCAGACGATTACCGGCTCTTGGGATTTTTCGAGGGCCGCCAGGATCGGGTAGCATTCCTGTGCGGCCGAGTCCGCGATGTACTTCCGGATGCTCTGTCGTAGCGGCACTTCGTCATCCCGCTCGATCATCTTGGCCTCTCCCTCTTCCTCGCTTAGCGCCAGCCATACCCAACATGCGGGGTAATGCATGGCCTCGGCGACCTCCAGCACAGTTTGCCCGCTTGCTATTGGGTGGAGATCGATAGCCCGTGCCAACGTGTCGAGATTGTGTATGTCGAAATGGTTAATATGTTCGCAGTCGAAAAAATAATAGGGAACGAACATGGCCGGGTCGTAGCGAGATGCGTCCGGTGTTTCGATGTAGACTCTTCCAGTCTCTGCCAGCAAAGACTTGGCGGCAGTCAGTAGCGGCTTCAAGTCGACGACATGCTCCAGTACATGAGAAAGGATGACTAGATCGAACTTTCTATCAAAAACGCTTTGGTGCAGGTCCGATAATCGCAGCAACGTCGCCGGAATCCCGCACTTGGCAAGCTGCTCGATACACGCGGGCGCCCCGTCGACACCTTCAAGGAAACGGTACCCTCGATCGCGCAGTGCAAGCAACAGCCCCCCACTGGCGCAGCCAATATCGAGAATTCGCTCATCTTTCGAGACTTCGGCCGCGATGCGGTCAGCTTGTTCCTCAATCCGGGCACGGTCAAAATCGTCCTGACTGCCACCCGTAGCGACCGTCGGATCGCCGTATTTTGAATGCTCGTAGTAGTACCGATCGTACTCTGGCTGCTTTGCGGGGGTGTCGGCATAAACGAAGCCGCAAGCCTCGCAGGCGACAATGTCATATTCGCCGGGAAGTGGGGAATGGTCCGGCAAGGTGAAGTTTATATGGTGTAGTGCCTCGATTTCGGTATCGCCACAGATCGGACAGGATCTCTTCGCAATTGTGGTTGAGCGCATTATGAACCTTCTTCCTCATGTTACCGGACTATCGTCCCGGTGTGCTCGACACAAATGATACCAAATACCACTATGCCAAATATACCAATAAATCGCATCAAGCATTGTCCATAATATTGAGTGTGATTCATCTCCCCCCCGGGTCGCAACACTCGGTGCGACTTTTCGCACGCAACGCTGCCCCTTCCGCCCGCACCGCGGCAAGCTCCTCCGCCGAAAGGAAAGGAAACATATCATCGAGTTCCGGCGTGGCGAAGGTGCCGTCTTCCAGCATCCGCGACTTGATGCGGGGCTCGAAGGGTTGGGCGGGATCGACATCGATCTGGATCAGCGCGGGGCCGTCGCGCGCCAGCATCTGCTCCAGTTCGGGTAAGTCGTCAGGTCCGGCGATGCGGGCGGCGGGCAGGCCATAGGCGCGGGCCAGCGCGCTGAAATCCGGGAATTCGACGCCGGAGGCCGGGGTGGCGCCGACCACGCTGCCGAAGAAATTCTCATGGGTCTGACGGATCGACAGATAGCCGCCGTTGGCCAGCACGATCACCAGGACCGGTGCGCCCAGGGTTTTCAGGGTCTGCAGCTCCTGAACATTCATTTGCAGACTGCCGTCGCCGGCGAAACAGATGACCCGCCGGCCGCCCGCGCCCACGGCGGCGCCGATCGCCGCCGGAAGGTCGTAGCCCATGGAGGCCGAGCCGGAGTTGCTGAACAGCCGCTGCCCGGCCCGCAACCGGCCGACCTGGAAGGGCAGGATGCAGGCGGAGGCATTGCCGCATACCACGATGTCGTCGTCGCGCAGACCGTCGAAGACATGGGCCACGACGGCATAGGGATTCAGGCTGGCGGCGAGCGTCTGGTGGGGCTGCACGACCGGGTAGCGCTGCTGGAGCCCGTGGCACCAGCGCGCCCAGTCTCCAAAATCGGGCAGGTCGCGAATCCCTGGCCGTGCGGCGAGGGTGTCGATGAACCGCGCGGCATCGGCGACGATGCCAAGGGCGGGTTTCACGAAGGGCTTGGCGAGTTCGGCGGGATCGATATCGACCTGGACGAGGAATGCCTGGGGGGCAAATCGCGACCAGTTATAGCTGATCTGGCGGATGTTGAGGCGCGAGCCGATGACCAGCACGAGGTCACTGGCTTGCAGACAAAAATTCCCCGCGCGGGTGCCGATGGTGCCGGGGCGTCCGGCGAACAGCGGGTGATCGTTCGCGATGAGGTCGTGGGTCCAGGCGGTGGCGATGGGGATGCCGGTCGCCTGGGCCAGTGCGAGCAGGGCGGCCTCGGCACCCGCGGCGCGGATGCCGCTGCCGGCGAGGATCAACGGGCGGTGTGCTGAGCGCAGTCGCTCGATGATGGCGTCGCAGTGTTCAATCAACGATGGGTCTTGCCCGACCGCGCGCGCGGGCGGGTTGGACAACCCCAGGTCGAGGGTGGCGGACTGGACGTCGAGCGGGATGTCGATCCAGGCGGGGCCGGGGCGGCCCTGGGTCGCGGCGGCGAGCGCGGCCGGGAGCAGGGCACTGAGGTCCTTGGGCCGACGCGCCACTTCGGCGAACTTGGTGACCGGCTTGGCCATGTGGATCACCGGGCCTTCCTGGTCGCCCAGTTGCCGCAAGCCCGGGAGCGGCACGAAATCGAGACAGGTTTCGCGTTTGACCTGTCCGGATAGCACCAGCATCGGGATCGAGTCGGTGTAGGCGCCGAACACACCGTTGAGGGCATTGATGCCGCCGGGACCGGTTGTGACATTGACGACCGCCGGTTTGCCGCTCACGCGCGCATAGCCTTCCGCCGCCATCGCGCAGGCCTGCTCGTGATGCATGTAGGTGCAGTGCAGCCGCGGGTGGGTGCCGAGCGCGTGATTCAGGAACATGGCGCCCCCGCCGGTCACGCAGAAGACCTGCTCGATGCCTTGTTCCGCCAGCCAGTCAGCGATCTGTTGGGAGACATTCATGCTGCGTGATGCGTCCACCGTGGTCTTGTGCGAAGCCGGCGCGTCCAGTCACAGGCCGCGGTTGAGGATCAAGTTCGCCAACCCTTCGTTCTCACTGTAGGGGCCGTCGATATGGTGGATGGTCAGGGGCTCGTCGGCCTTGAGTTCGGCCACCAGTTTCTCCCCGTTCATGACCTCGCGACACGACAACTGGCCCTTGCGCAGCGGAATGGCGAGATAAAAGTCCTTCTCGAACCCATCCTTACTGAAGACATAACCGGGCGCCAGGTCGCGCCGGGCATAGGCGCCGCGGACCAGGGCATTGAGATATTCGGTTTCCCTTTTTGAGATGACGCGCCGTGAATAGCTGCGGCCGCCGCACATCTGCGCGGCCTTGTGAAACGCCTTGAACCAGGCGTCACATTGCTGCGGCAAGGAACAGTACGGAGACACCGTGACGCCGTCATGCTCGATGTCGACATGGCGTTCCCAGGTGCGCGCGCCCTTGCCGTATGAAATCAGCATGGATGAATGCCAGTCGTGATATTCGTGCGTCGAGAGACCGATGATATGATCGGGATAGCGTGAGCGCAGATAGTCGATCTGGTCGAGTTCGAGTTCGCCGTCTTCCGATGGATAAAGGGCGATGCAATGGTTGATCGCCAGGGGGATGTCCCGCTTTTCAAAGAAGCTGACCAGGTCGTCCAGGTCCTTTTCCGAGGCGCCGCCCGTCGAAACAATGACCGGGCGTCGCGTCGCCGCAATCTTCTCGATCAGCACCCAATCATTGACATCGGAGCTGGCGAGCTTGATGATCGGCATATTGAATTCGACACAAAGATCGACCGAGGCCTCGTCAAACGGTGTCGCCATCGGCATACAACTGAGGTTCCTGATCTCCTCGACCATCGTCACGAAATCGGCCTTACTGAGTTTCGTGTCCTCGGTTTTCTTGACGTAACGATGATCGACATTGCCCCGGAAGTCCGGATGAATGAACGATTCGATGTCCCGGAATTGCAGCTTGATGGCCGCCTTCACGTTGTTGAAGCGGATGATCGAGGCGTGATCGCGGATGATCTTGAGGCCGCGATCAATCTGGCCCCAATGATTGTTGGCGAGTTCCAGAACGAAGAGATTTTCGAAAAGGTCCTTGTCGCGTTGAGAAATGGCATTCATAGCAGTTTGCTTTCTTTCAGAGGACAGGGGCCACTGCGGCTTCGATGTTGGCGGCCGCGAAGTCGATCATTTCCTCGGTCAGACCAGGCCACAGACCGATCCAAAAGGTATCGTTCATGATCCGGTCCGTGTTGACCAGCTCGCCGACCACGCGGAAGTTGCGTCCCTTGAAGTAAGGCTGCCGGGTCAGGTTGCCCCCGAACAGCAGTCGGGTACCGATCTTATGCTGGTCGAGGCGGCGCAGGAGGTCCAGACGGGAGACACCCGCCTGCGGTCGCAGGGTCAGCGGGAAGCCGAACCAAGAGGGATCGCTCCCCGGCGTGGCCTCTGGCAGGATCAGGAATTCCTCGCAGCGTTTCAGACGCTCTTTGAGGAAGGCAAAATTGGACTTGCGGCGGGCGATGAAGTCCGGGGCCTTATCCAATTGGGCCAGGCCACAGGCGGCCTGCATGTCGGTGATCTTCAGATTATAACCGGCATGTGAATAAGTATACTTATGGTCATAGCCCGCGGGGAGGTCGCCGAGTTGCCAGGCAAAGCGCTTCTTGCAGGTGTTGTCGTGCCCCGGAGCGCAGAAACAGTCACGGCCCCAGTCGCGGAACGATTCGGCGATGGGCTTCAGAATCCCGCTGTTGGTGAAGACGGCGCCGCCCTCGCCCATGGTGATGTGGTGGGCGGGGTAGAAGCTCAGGGTGCCGATGTCACCGAAGGTGCCGACCATGCGGCCCTGATAGGTGGAGCCCAGGGCGTCGCAGCAATCCTCAATGAGCCAGAGGTTGTGCTGTTTGCACAGACGGGTGACGACCTCGAGGTTGAAGGGGTTGCCCAGGGTGTGGGCGAGCATGATCGCCTTGGTCCGCGGGCCGATGGCCTCCTCAATGCGGCCGGCGTCGATATTGTAGGTGCCGAGTTCGACATCGACGAAGACGGGGACGGCGCCGAATTGCAGGATGGGGTTGACCGTGGTCGGAAAGCCGGCCGCGACACCGATGACCTCGTCACCGGGCCGGATGGCGCGCTCGCCGAGCTTGGGCGAAGTCAGGGTGCTGAAGGCGATCAGGTTGGCCGAGGAACCGGAGTTGACGGTGATCAGGTGCTTGACACCGAGGAAGCGGGCCAGGCGATCCTCGAAGGCGTCGTTGAAGCGGCCGGTGGTGAGCCAGCCGTCGAGCGCGGCCTCGACCATCAGTTGCGGCTCGGCGGCGTCGAGGACTTTGCCGGCGGCGGGGATGGCGGTGTGGCCGGGCTCGAACGGACGGGGGGCATAGTGCAGTGCGGCGAAGCGGGGGATCTCCGCCGCAATCACCCGGCGCAATACGGCGGCAAAGGCCGTGTCGCTCAACTGCGCCAATGGCTTCACTGCCAAGCTCGAGTGAAGTAAGAACGGTTTGTCCAAACGCAAGAAGCTGGGAAATGGCAGTGGCGCCCCGGCGTAATCCGCCTCCGCCAGGGCGTACCCCAGCGCTGGATCTTTAACGGGCGTCGTGGTGATAAACAAAAACCGCACATCGCCATTCGTATCGGGCGGATTTAGCGCCAGCGCCGGCCGCGCCTTGGCCCCCGAGAGATCGGTGAAGGGAAACGGCAACTTATAGATGCCGCCCGCCCTGATATCAGATGTCATTCCACACGTCCTCAGCGGGATTCGCCAATACCTGACGAGCAAAACCGCTGCCCTCCTGCAATCGGGCCAGCGCCATGGCCTCCTCCAGGCCCTCGTCTGATGCTTCGAGAACAATCACCCGGACCCGTGCACCCGCCGGTCTGGCAACATGAAAGGCAACGCTTCCGCCCTCGCCAACGGTCAAGGTTTGTTCAGTGACGGACATCAAAGACTTCCTCCCAATCGACACCATCGTCGTCGTGCGTGGCGAAAAACGCGACCAGGCCGAGCGTCCGGAAGACGTGCTCAGCCTCGGGGGTCGAATCCTGGTCGATCGGACCCTCGTTCGCCTGCGGCAGTTGCTCAAGCGTCGTGTTGTTCATAGTCGGCAATTTCTGCGATCGACCAGGCCCGCATGTCGGCACCCGCGTGCAGCGCCTGCTGCCAGGCGACGATTCGCCGGATGGTCTCGGTGAGGGACCAGCGTGGGTGCCAGCCTAGCCGAGTCCTGGCCTTGGCGCAATCGAGCTTCAGGTAATGGGCCTCGTGAGGCTGGGGTTTGGGATCGAGTTGCCAGCGGGCGACCCCGCCACGCTCGCTCCAGGCCTCGGTCAGGCGTCCGACCAGCCATTGTACAGGTCTTGCGTCCTCCTCGCTGGGGCCGAAGTTCCAGGCTTCGGCGTAGGCCGGGCCTTCCTCGTACAGCCGCTCGGCCAGGCGGAGATAACCGCAGAGCGGTTCCAGTACGTGTTGCCAGGGGCGGATGGCGTGCGGGGAGCGGATGACCACTGGCTCTCCCGCCTGCATGGCACGCAGCAGGTCCGGGACCAGTCGATCTTCGGCCCAGTCCCCGCCGCCGATCACGTTGCCGGCGCGGGCGCTGGCAACGGCGACACCGTGCTCGGCATGGCCGGCGGCGTTGAAGTATGAGTCGCGGTAGGCGCCCGTGACCAACTCGGCGCAGCCCTTGCTGTTGCTGTAAGGGTCATAGCCGCCCATCGGCTCGTGTTCGCGGTAGCCCCAGACCCATTCGCGGTTTTCGTAACATTTATCACTGGTTACGACAACCACCGCGCGCACGCCGGGGCTGTGGCGCACCGCCTCGAGCAGGTGCAGGGTGCCCATGACGTTGGTGGCGTAGGTCTCGACCGGGTGGCGGTAGCCGTAGCGTACCAGGGGTTGCGCGGCCAAGTGGAAGACGATCTCCGGCCGGGCCTCATGCAGCGCCTGCTGCAGACGGGGCAGATCGCGGACGTCGGCGATGATCGAGGTCATGCCCGCGGCGACGCGGGCCGCTTCAAACAGGCTGGGCTGGGTCGGCGGCTCCAGCGCATACCCCGTGACCACGGCGCCGAGCCGTTGCAGCCAGAGTGTGAGCCAACCACCCTTGAAGCCGGTGTGGCCGGTGACCAGTACGTGTTTTCCTTGCCAGAAAGCGTTGTCCATCACCACAGCTTCCAGGGGGCTTGCCCCGCGAGCCAGAGGTTCTCGAGATACTGCTTGTCGCGCAACGTGTCCATCGGATGCCAGAAGCCGTGATGGAAAAAGGCATTCAACTGACCTTCCTGGGCCAGGCGCTCCAACGGTGCCTTCTCCCAGAAGGTCGAATCGCCGTCGATGTAGTCGATGACGTTGGGCGACAACACAAAGAAGCCGCCATTCATCCAGGCGCCGTCGCCGTCGGGCTTCTCCTTGAAACTGCACACTAAACTGCCTGATAAATCGAGAGCGCCAAAGCGCCCCGGCGGCTGTATGGCGGTCAAGGTCGCAAGCCGCCCGGAGGCGCGGTGGAAGGCGATCAGTTGGCCGAGATCGACGTCGGAGACGCCGTCGCCGTAGGTGAAGCAGAAGTCTTCATCACCCAGGTAATCCCGCACCCGCTTGAGCCGGCCGCCGGTCGAGGTGTCTTCGCCGGTGTCGACCAGGGTGACCCGCCACGGCTCGGCGAACCGCTGGTGAACCTCCATGCGATTTTCCGCCATGTCGAAGGTGACGTCGGACATGTGCAGGAAATAGTTGGCAAAATACTCCTTGATGAGGTAGCCCTTGTAGCCGCAGCAGATGACGAAATCGTTGATGCCGTAGCAGGAAAACAACTTCAGGATATGCCACAGGATCGGCCGGCCGCCGATCTCGACCATCGGCTTTGGCTTGAGAACGGTCTCTTCGCTCAGGCGCGTGCCTAAGCCGCCGGCGAGAATCACTGCTTTCATATCTCCTCCAGACTCGGGTGCGGTGCTGGCCCAGGTTTTTTTCGGCGTCGGGCAGGTGGGCCTCGATCATGGCTGCGGCCACGCGGTGTGTCGGTCGGGCTTCAGGCGGACCGACGGGGAGCGCCGCACCCGGCCTTGATTATAACTGCGGCCACGCGCCCTTGCGGCAACCCGTCGCGGCCGGGGGGCCGCTCCTACGGTGTAGGAGCGGCCCCCCGGCCGCGACGGATAGCACTAGGCGTCGGCGGCGACGGCGGATCGCCCTGGCACAGCGACGTGCGTTAAGATATTGCCCCGCTTTTGCCGAGGCGTGCGACAATTGCTGCAATGCAGCATCGCAGGGGCCGTCCGGCCCCGGGCTGCGACCCAACCTTGGTGGAGGAGCAGTCATGCAAAGTGTCTACATCGCCGGGGCCAGTGCCGGCAGCGGTAAGGCCGCGGTCATCCTGGGCTTCATGGAGATGCTCTACGCGGTCAACCGCCGGGTGGGGTTTTTTCGCCCGATGGTGGCCACGGGGCCGCTGGACGACAACCTGACGTCCCTGATCCGTGATCGCTACGACCTGCCGTTTCCCCCGGAGATGCTCTACGGCTGCACCGCGACGGTCGCGCGCAAACTGATCGGGGGCGGGCAGTACGACGAATTCCTCAAGCTGATCCTGGACAAGTACAAGCGCCTCGAGGACGAGTGCGACCTGGTGGTGGTCTCCGGGACCGACTTCCGCGGTCTGGTGCCGTCGCTGGAGTTCGACTTCAACGCCGATCTGGCCAACAACCTGGGTTGTGCCCTGGTGGTGGTGGTCAGGGGTTTCGGGCGCCGTCCCAACGAGGCCGTGCAGGCCCTGCAGTTGGCCCACGAGTCCATGTGCAGTCGGGGCGGGGACGTGCTGGCCAGCATCATCAACGGTGTGGCGCCCGAGCACCTGGACCAGGTGCGTGAGCGCGCCCGCGCCCTGATGCCGGCCCAGGAGAGCGTTTATGTGCTGCCGGAGCAGCCGACACTGCGGATGTCGACGGTGGGGGAGATCGGCCAGGCCCTGGGGGCCCAGTGCCTGCACGGGGCGGGCGACGCCCTGAACCAGGTCGTCACCAGCTACAAGGTGGCGGACATGGAGGTCCCGGAGTTCCTGGCCCATGTGGAGGACGGCTGCCTGATCATCACGGCGGGGGATCGCTCCGATATCATCCTCGCGAGCCTGGCGGCGGAGGCGTCCTCGTCCTACCCGCGGGTGGCCGGGCTCCTGCTGACCGGCGGCCAGCACCCGGCCCCCAGCGTCCTGCGGCTGCTGGGGGGGCTGGAGCGTACCAAGTTGTCGCTCTTGAGCGTGAAGACGGATACCTTCCAGGCCAGTCTCAACGTCAATCGCATCGAGCCGACCATCCTGCCCGGCGACGGGCGCAAGATCGCCTCGGCCCTGGGCGTCTTCGAGTCCAACGTGGACGTCGATGAGTTGCGCGGGCGCATCAGTGTCCGGCATTCGGAGCGCATCACGCCGCTGATGTTCGAGTACCAACTGATCCGCCGCGCCAAGTCCATACCCCGGCGCATCGTGCTGCCGGAGGGGGGCGACGAGCGCGTCCTGCGTGCGGCGGAGATCCTGCAGTTGCGGCGGGTGGCGGACCTGACGCTGCTGGGCAACCCGGAACGAATCGCGCGGCGCTGTGCGGAACTCGGCCTCAAGCTCGACGGAGTTCGGATCATCGATCCGGCGACCTCCGCTGACCGGGAGCGCTATGCGCGGGTCTATTATGAACTGCGCAAACACAAGGGCATCTCCGAGCAGATGGCCCATGACGTGCTGGTCGACGTGAGTTATTTCGGCACCCTGATGGTTTACTGTGGGGATGCCGACGGCATGGTCTCGGGTGCGAATCACACCACCCAGCACACCATCCGGCCGGCTTTCGAGACGATCCGCACCACGCCGGGCACCAAGCAGGTCTCCAGCGTGTTCTTCATGTGTATGCCGGACCGGGTGCTGGTCTACGGGGACTGCGCGATCAATCCGAACCCGGACGCCGAGCAACTCGCCGACATCGCCATCTCCTCAGCCGCCACGGCCGAGGCCTTCGGCGTCATGCCCTTGATTGCCATGCTTTCCTACTCGACCGGCAGTTCCGGTAAGGGCGAGGACGTGGACCGGGTGCGCGAGGCGGTGCGGATCGTGCGTGCGCGTCGACCGGATCTGCGCATCGATGGTCCGATGCAGTACGATGCGGCGGTCGATGCGAGCGTGGCCGCTGCCAAGATGCCGGACAGCACGGTGGCGGGACACGCGACGGTCTTCATCTTTCCCGATCTGAATACCGGCAACAACATCTACAAGGCGGTCCAGCGCAGTTCCGGGGCCGTGGCCATCGGCCCCATCCTTCAGGGCTTGCAGAAGCCGGTGAATGACTTGAGTCGCGGCTGTACCGTGACCGACATCGTCAACACCGTCGCCATCACGGCCATCCAGGCCCAGATCGAGGCCCAGCCGGACGACCAGCCCGCGGCCGGGTCTGCGGCCCAGGTCGAGTGGATCGGTACGCGGCGTCCGGTGAAGAGCGCGGCGCAGGCGGCGTCCTGAGTCGATCCTGATGGCCTTGATCATCGTTCCGGCGCCGAGCGCCGCTGCCAACCGCGAGAAATTGGACAGGATTAACAGGATTCCGCAGGATTAACAGGATAAGACTGTCGTCGGATCTGGCGTTCTATCCTGTAAATCCTGAAAAATCCTGTTAATCCTGTCCATTTCCCGCGGGCATCGCGAGCCGCTGCCGCTTGCGCCGAGCAGGGTCTAAGTTCCTGCCGGTGGCCGGAACGATGATCGACGCCATCCTGATCGGGGGCCTTGATCGTAATCCCGGCCAGCGGCGTGCGTAGTCAGGGCTTCCAGCCCTGACGGTGTCAGGCCAAGATGGCCTGACTACGCACCCGGCGAGCCCAAGTGGCTGGAATCTTGATCGAGGTCTGATCAGGATCGCGGCCCCGACCTCCAAGGTCGGGCGCCATTTTTCTGGAGACAGCGATGACTGCGACAGTGGTTTATGAAGCCGATTTCCATGCAGCGTACCGCGATTGAACGGTTGCTGGAGCAGTCTCCGAGTTTGCGCACGCTCCTGGATGATGACGGTGTGACCAAGGTCTATCGCAAGGCGGTGCATGATGCGGTCATTGAAACGGATTTGGAGCGGCACCTCTTTCCGGTTGCGTGTCCCTATCGTCTTGAAGAGATCCTCGATGAGGAGTGGCTGCCGGCGGCTGAGTAGCGAGTCAAGAACAAGTTAAACGCAATCGTTGTCGTTGTCGTTGTCGTAATCGTAATCGGAGAAGCGATGCACTTTAGGGTGCGAGAGAACCTGGGGCACTACGATAAAATCGATTACGACAACGACAACGACAACGAAAGCCGCGTTAGCGGCAGTCCCTGACGGGCTTGTTTGACCTATTACTAAGCGATCTTTTAGCCCCCCCATGGACATCGATCAAGTCCTTGCCATCGACCAGGCGCACGCCTGGCACCCCTATACCTCGACCCGCGACCGGGACCCCGTCTACCCGGTGCGCTCGGCCCAGGGTTGTCGGCTGCGCCTGATGGACGGCAGGGAGTTGATCGACGGCATGTCCTCCTGGTGGTGCGCCATCCATGGCTATAACCATCCGGTGCTGAACCAGGCGGTGCGCGATCAACTCGGGTCCATGGCGCATGTGATGTTCGGGGGCCTGACCCACGAGCCGGCCGCGCGCCTGGTCAGGCACCTGGTCGACCTGACCCCGGAGCCGCTCCAGCACGTCTTTCTGTGCGACTCGGGGTCGGTCGCGGTCGAGGTGGCGATCAAGATGGCCCTCCAGTTCTGGCAGGCCCGGGGGCAGGGCGGGCGCCATCGGCTCATGACCGTGCGCGGCGGTTACCACGGGGATACCTTTCACGCCATGTCGGTGTGCGACCCGGGCTCCGGGATGCATCGTCTGTGGGGTGCGGCGCTGCCGCAACAGGTCTTTGCCCCGGTCCCGGCCTGCCGCTTCGGTGAGCCTTGGGAGCCCCGTCACATCGCCGCCTTCGCCGACCTGATCGCGCGCCACCGCGATGAACTGGCGGCGGTGATCCTGGAGCCCATCGTCCAGGGTGCCGGGGGGATGCGTTTCTACTGCGCGGACTACCTGCGCGAGGTCCGCGCCCTGTGCGACCGCCATGGGGTGCTGTTGATCGCCGACGAGATCGCCACCGGCTTCGGCCGCACCGGGACCCTGTTCGCCTGTGATCAGGCCGGGATCAGTCCCGACCTCATGACGGTCGGCAAGGCCCTGACCGGCGGCTATCTGACGTTGGCCGCGGCCATTGCGAGCGAGCAGGTGGCTGACGGCATTGCGGCCGGTGATCCGGGGACCTTCATGCACGGCCCGACCTTCATGGCCAATCCGCTGGCCTGCGCGGCGGCGAATGCGAGCATCGAACTGCTGTGCGCGGGTGATTGGCGGGGTAGCGTCGCGCGGATCGCGGCGGCACTGACGGACGGGTTGGCGCCTTGCCGCGGGCTGCCCGGGGTAGCGGAGGTGCGGGTGCTCGGCGCCATTGGGGTGGTGGAGATGCAGGCGCCGGTGCCCATGCGGGCGATCCAGGCGCGCTTCGTGGATTTGGGGGTCTGGGTCAGGCCCTTTGGGCGCCTGATTTATCTCATGCCGCCCTATGTGATCGACCCAGCGGACCTCGCCGCGCTCTGTCGGGCGGTGGTGCAGGTGGTTCGCGAGCGGGGCTGGTGAGGGCTGGGGGGCTACCAGACGTTCTCACGGACCGGGCGTCGTTGTCGTTGTCGTAATCGTGGTCGGATTATTCGACAACGACAACGACAACGACAACGACAACGTACCAGGGATCTCGGTCACCACATCCGTTCTGATCGCACCCCAGGGCCGGCCCCGGGGCGACTCAGGTGAAGGCCCTCAGATCGGGGTCGGTCTCGATAAGGGCCGGTACGGTCGGGGTCGACTTGACCAAGTCGATCTTGAGGTGTTCGCGGCGTCGTTCCACCAGGGGGCGCGCGACCACGGTACCGGACCCGCTGGCCTCTTGTTGGCGCTGACGATGCTCGCCCCAGGGGGAGCGCTGGCGGTAGCGGCGGACCTCGATGGGGCAGTCGTGCAGTGCCCTGCCGTTCAGAAGCCGGATCGCCAACATGGCGAGGCGCGCAGGTCGGACCTCGATCAGACCATGGTACTCGGTCGTGCCGGCCGCCAGGTCGGCAATCCGCACGATACTGGCGTTGGCGCAGACGCTGACGAAGGGCAGGGTTCGCACGCCGACCTCACGCAGTGCGCTCTGCACGAAGTCCCGCAGGTCTTTGCGGCTGGTGTTGGGAGGAAGGTTGCGCAAGAAAAGTGCGACCGACCCGGTCTTTCCGCCCATGATGCCGCTCATAAACGTCTGAGATAATATTCACTTATCTCAAGCGTATTCACGCCGTCAACGCCAGCGCGGCCGAAACCGTCTTACCTGACTCTTGCGTGCGTTTAACGTCCGGCTTGAGCGCGTCCAGACGATCCAACCCATAACGATCGAGATTCTTGGCGGCGTTGAGGTCGCGGTCCATGACGCTGCCGCAGTCGCATTCCATCTTGTTGGCTATCAGCATGGTAAAGCCCAAGGTCGTCGGCAATTACAGCGGCGGTCGCTTGCCGTTCGGCGAGCATCTGGCGGTCCAAATCGGCCTTCTGGTCGTGGCTCGACACCCGGGCGTAGCAGACGGTCGGCGCGTCGGCGTCACCAATGGCTGTCAGGTCGGCCATCGAGTAGTACCGTGCGCCCGCCTGCCCCGGGCCTCCATTATAGCGCCCGCACCGCCAGGATGAGCAGGATAACCAACAGCACCACGGCGCCCAGCGGCAGCAGTGCGGCCGCCCAATCGCCCGCCCCGGCCTTGGCGCCGCGTTCCTGCCACTGCTTGTAGGCCGGCCACAGACGCACCAGCAGCAGCACCAGGACGGCCGCCATCGCGACCTTCAGAAACAGTTCCATGGGGTTTCACTCCAGGTGTCGATGACCCGGCTGA
>Ga0247840_10004376_pt1 | contig 22437 bp, 17 predicted proteins | sample LaCruzMarch2015__FD_192404 | JGI IMG/M metagenome (GOLD analysis project Ga0247840, IMG submission 192404) | Freshwater microbial communities from meromictic Lake La Cruz, Castile-La Mancha, Spain - LaCruzMarch2015_17m | ecosystem: Environmental > Aquatic > Freshwater > Lake | place: Spain... | reverse complement strand
CACCCCGTCGCGGCCGGAAGCCGTTCCCGCGGGAGAATTTCATTTTTTGCGGTGTGGCAGCGAGCCGCAATCCGGCAGATACTGTATATTTATACAGTCTTCCGCCAGGTGCCGACGACCGTGCCCCATGCCTCGATTCCGGCCTATGCCGAACTGCTGTGTCGCTCGAACTTCAGCTTTCTCCAGGGAGCCTCGCACCCGGAGGAACTGGTCCGGCGCGCCCTTGATCTGGGCTATGCGGCGCTCGCCCTGACCGACCTCTGCTCGCTGGCCGGGGTGGTGCGGGCGCACGGGGAGGCACGTGCCCTGGGGCTGCACCTGATCATCGGCGCCGAGTTGACGGTGGAGGCGGGTCCGCGCCTGGCGGTCCTGGCGATGGATCGGGCGGGTTACGGCAATCTCGCGCAACTGATCACGCGGGCGCGGCGGCGTGCGCCCAAGGGGGAGGCGCGCGTGACGGCGGAGGACTTGGCCGACGGGTTGCCGGGCTGTCTGCTGATCTGGCTGCCGGGCGCGCAGGACAGCGCGGCGGAGCTGCGGGAACAGGGCGACTGGCTGCGGCGGTTGGGTGCCGGACGGCTGTGGATCGGCGTGGTGGCGCACCGGCGCGGCGGCGATCTGGCCTGGCTGACCCGGCTGCGCGGGTTGGGCGCGGATTTGGGGCTGCCGCTCACCGCCTGCGGGGCGGCGGCCATGCATGTCGGGAGTCGGCGTCCGCTGCTGGATACACTCACGGCTATTCGGCTCGGAGTGCGGGTGGATCAATTGGGCGCCGCGCTGGCCCAGAATCGGGAGCACCATCTGCGCGACCGGGCCGAACTGGCGCGTTTTTATCCGCCCGATCTGTTGGCGCAGACGCTGGTGCTGGCCGCGGCCTGCCGCTTTTCGTTGGATGAGCTGCGCTATGAATACCCGGATGAGCTGGTGCCGGTTGGTACCACGGCGGCGGCGCATTTGCGTCGGCTGACGGAGGCGGGCGCCGCCGTGCGCTGGCCGGACGGGATGCCGCCGCGGGTGCGCGGCCAGATCGAGTACGAACTGGCCCTGATCGCTGAACTGAAGTACGAACCCTATTTCCTCACGGTTCACGACATCGTGCGCTTCGCCCGCTCCCGCGGCATCCTGTGTCAGGGCCGCGGTTCAGCCGCCAACTCGGCAGTCTGTTTTTGTCTGGGGATCACGGAAGTGGATCCGGCGCGCATGGAGATGTTGTTCGAGCGCTTCATCTCGCGGGAGCGCGACGAGCCGCCGGACATCGACGTGGACTTCGAACACCAGCGCCGCGAAGAGGTGATTCAGTACATCTATACCAAGTACGGCCGGGAGCGCGCCGCCCTGGCCGCGACGGTGATCAGCTACCGGCCCAAGAGCGCGGTGCGCGATGTCGGCAAGGCGCTGGGGATGGACCTGGATCAGGTGGACCGCCTGGCCCGCAACCTCAACTGGTGGGACGGGCAGGCGGTGCTTCCGGAGCGCCTGCAAGAGGTCGGGCTCGATCCCTACAACCCGCTGGTATTGAAGGTCATGCGCCTGGTGCATGAGATTCTGGGCTGTCCGCGCCATCTGTCCCAGCATGTCGGCGGTTTCGTGATCTCCCGCGGTGAACTGTCCCGGCTGGTGCCGGTGGAGAATGCGGCCATGGACGGGCGCACTGTGATTCAGTGGGACAAGGATGACCTCGATACACTGGGGCTGCTCAAGGTGGACTGCCTGGCCTTGGGGATGCTCTCGGCCATCCGCCGCGCCCTGGAACTGATCAATGGCTGTCGCGGCAGCCGGCTGACGCTGGCCGACATCCCGCCGGAGGACCCGGCGGTCTACCGGATGATCCAGCGCGGCGAGACCACCGGGGTCTTCCAGATCGAGTCACGGGCGCAGATGGCCATGCTGCCGCGGCTCAAGCCGGCCTGTTTTTATGATCTGGTGATCGAGGTCGCCATCGTCCGGCCGGGCCCCATCCAGGGTGACATGGTGCATCCCTATCTGCGCCGTCGGCAAGGTCTGGAGCCGGTGAGTTATCCGTCGGCGGCGGTCAAGGAGGTGCTGGGGCGCACCCTGGGGGTGCCGATCTTTCAGGAGCAGGTGATCAAGGTCGCGACGGTGGCGGCGGGCTTCTCGCCCGGCGAGGCCGATCAGGTGCGCCGTTCCATGGCCGCCTGGCGTCGCCGCGGCGGGCTGGAGTCGCTCAAGGGGCGGCTGATCGGCGGCATGTTGGAGCGCGGCTATGAGCGCGCCTTCGCCGAGCAGATCTATCACCAGATTCTGGGTTTTGGCGAATACGGTTTCCCCGAGTCGCACGCCGCCAGCTTCGCGCTGTTGGTCTATGTCTCCGCCTGGCTCAAGCACCATGCGCCGGCCGCTTTCTTCGCGGCCCTTATCAACAGTCAGCCGATGGGCTTTTATGCGCCGGCTCAGTTGATTCGGGAGGCGCGTCGGCAGGGCGTGGAGGTGCGGCCGGTCGCGGTGACCGCGAGTGCCTGGGACTGTACGCTGGAGCCTGCCGATGGCGAACCAGCAGGTCAAGGCGCCGCGTATGGCGAGCGGGGAGGGGCGGACGCTGACCAGCCGGCTCTGCGTTTGGGCTTGCGGTTGGTCAAGGGCCTGTCCCGGGCGGGCGCCGGGCGGCTGATCCAGGCGCGGGATGCCGCGCCCTGGTTGGATCTCACCGACCTGATCGCGCGCGCCGCGCTCGATCGGGGGGATCTGAAGGCGCTGGCCCAGGCGGACGCACTGCAGCCGCTGGCGGGTCATCGGCACCGGGCGGCCTGGTCGGTCTCCGGTCTGAGTGCCGCGTTGCGCACCGATCGCGGTGCGGCGGTCCAGGCGGCCTTGGCGCTCCCGCCGCCGCCCGCGGACCCCGTCGGTCTCGCCTTGCTTGCCCCGCCCACCGAAGGGGCGGAGATCGTCGCCGATTACGGGAGTCTGGGGCTGAGTCTGCGCCGTCATCCCCTAGCCCTGTTGCGCCCGCAGTTGGCCGAGCGGCACCTGCTGACCGCGGACGCGGTGGCAGTGGTGTCGCCGGGCGCGCGGGTCGCGACCGCCGGTCTGGTGATCAACCGCCAGCGTCCGGGGTCGGCCCATGACGTGACCTTCGTCACCCTGGAGGACGAGACCGGTCAGGTCAATCTGGTGGTCTGGAAGCGCATCGCCGAGCGTCAGCGCGCGGTGCTTCTTGGCGCACGGCTGCTGGGGGTCTACGGTGAAGTCCAGCGCGAGGCCGGGGTCACCCACCTGATCGCCCGGCGGCTGGTGGATCATTCAGCCCTGCTCGGCGGGCTCGTGACCCGGTCGCGGGATTTTTGCTAACCGTATACATGACGCGCCGACTCCGGCCAATCCCGCGCCTCAGCGCCCCATCCAAGCCGCCAGCCGTCCCGCCAATGCGCTTTGCAGACTCGCCAATAGCCGTTCGATCGGCTTCTTGTGCGCGCTGTATTTGAGTTGCAGCAGGTCGGTGGTCTCGCTCGCGGTGAGCAACAGGTCGTCACTGGTCTGGATGGCGTCGATCAGACCCAAGGCGACCGCCTGGCTGCCGTGCCAATACTCGCCGGTGGCGACCCGCTCCAGGTCCAGGGCCGGGCGGTATTCGCGGATGAAATCCTTGAACAGGCCGTGGGTGTCTTCCAACTGCCCTTTGAGCTTCTCCCGCGCCGCGTCGGTGTTCTCACCAAACAGGGTCAGGGTGCGTTTGTACTCACCGGCGGTATGCAACTCAAAGTCCACCCCGTGGCGCTCCAGCAACCGATGGAAGTTGGGCAGTTCCGCCAGGACACCGATGGAGCCGATGACCGCGAAGGGGGCGGCGACGATGCGGTCCGCCACGCACGCCATGAGATAGCCCCCGCTGGCCGCGACCTTGTCGACCGCGACCGTCAGGTGGATGCCTTTGGCACGCAGTCGGGCGAGCTGTGAGGCCGCCAGCCCGTGCTCGTGGACGGTTCCGCCGGCGTTTTCGATCCGCACCAGCACCTGATCGCCATCGCGCCGGTCGAGCAGGATGGTGGTGACCAGCACCCGCAGGGCGGCGACCTCGGTGGCCCGCAGGTCGCCATTGAAGTCGATTACGAACAGCCGTTGGCGCTCCTCGGTCTGGGCTTTGTCGCGCGCTTTGCGGCGTTTGCGCTCGGCCTTGACATAGGCGCGGTACGCCTTCTTGGACAGGGAGGATTCCTTGAGCGCCTGCGCCAGGCTCTGGTAGCGCTCGTTCAGGTCCAGAATCTCCAGACGATCACCGTCGTCGCTGCCGCCCATCCCCCGGCGGGCGCGCACGGCGACCATCATCAGCAGCGCAATGGCCACGACGACCGTCAGCGTCTTGGCCAGGAACAGGCCGTACTGAAGCAGCACGTCAGTCATCGCGCGCCTCCCGCAGCGACCGCACGCTCAGACCGCGATGGGCGCGCGGATGGTCGGATGGGGGTCATAGCCCAGGATCTGGATGTCCTCGAAGTGGTAGTCGAACAGACTGGGCGGGCGCCGCGCGAGATGCAGCCGCGGCAGCGCGCGGGGCGCGCGGGCGAGTTGGGCGAACACGATGTCATCGGTCAGGTGGTTCCGGTAGAGGTGAAGATCACCGAAGCTGTGCACGAAGTCGCCGACTTCCAGGTCGCACTGCTGTGCCACCAGGTGAGTGAGCAAGGCATAAGCCGCGATATTGAAGGGAACGCCGAGAAAGAGATCGGCGCTGCGCTGATAGAGTTGGCAGGACAGCCGTCCATCCGCGACATAGAACTGAAACAGACAATGACAAGGGGCGAGCGCCATGCGCCCGGCCGCCGCATTGGCCTGGGGGGGCTGGGTCTCGTCCGGCAGATCGGCCGGATTCCAGGCCGAGACCACCAGGCGGCGCGAATCCGGGCGGGTGCGGATGGTCTCGATAAGTTCGCCGAGTTGGTCGATGGTACGCCCGTCCGGGCAGGCCCAACTGCGCCATTGGGCGCCGTAGATCGGCCCCAGGTCCCCGGAGGGCGCCGCCCACTCGTCCCAGATACTGACCCCGCGGGCCTGGAGGTCACGGTTGTCGGTGGAGCCGGACAGGAACCACAGGAGTTCGTGAATGACGCTCTTGAGATGGATGCGCTTGGTCGTAACCAGCGGGAAGCCCTGACTGAGATCGAACCGCACCTGGCGTCCGAACACCGAGCGCGTGCCGACCCCCGTCCGGTCAGGCTTGTCGCTGCCGTGGTCGATCACGTCCTGCAGCAAATCCAAATAGTGGCGCATCGGTTCTTCCGCACGGGTTCAAACAGCCGCCAAGCTAACCACGAAGGGCGGTCAGACACAAATCCAGGGAGACCTTGAGGCTGGGCGTGTTGAAAAAAGATGTTCTTCTCGATGGCCTTGATCATCCTCCCGACCACCGGCTCTCTCGGGTGATGTCCGCGAAAGAACCAACCCGTAGGAGCCCGCTTGCGGGCGACGGGTGGGGGCACAATGACGCGATTCCGGCAGGTCAGGTCGCCCGCAAGCGGGCTCCTACCGCGTTGGTAGCGTCTGATTCGGAAATCGCCTTGTCGGGGTGCGGCGAGGAACGAACCGCACTGCCGACCACTGCCGACGCTTGATGCGGTTCGTGCCTCGCCGCATCCTACACCGTCGCCGGCCCCAGCAGCAGCGAGCGGCCCTGCATCTGCTTGGGCTTCGGCAGCCCCATGAGTTGGAGAACCGTCGGCGCAATATCCGCCAGGCCGCCGCCGGTGGATAGCCGCCACTGGATTTCGTCGGCGACCAGACAGGGCACCGGGTAGACGGTGTGCTGGGTGTGCGGCTCGCCGCTGGCCGGGTCGATCATCTCGTCGCAGTTGCCGTGGTCGGCGGTGAGGATGATCGAGTAACCCTGGGCTTTGGCGGCGTCCAGGACCCGTCCGGCCTCGCGGTCGAGCGTGCGCACGGCCTCGATGACCGACTCGCGCACGGCGGTGTGGCCGACCATGTCGCCGTTGGCGAAGTTGACCACGATGAAGGGGAAGGCGCGGCTGTCGAGCGCGGTGATGACGGCATCGGCCACCGCGGGCGCGCTCATCTCCGGTTGCAGGTCATAGGTGGCGACCTTGGGCGAGGGGATCAGCACCCGCTCCTCGCCGGGGAAGGGGTCGCCGCGCCCGCCGTTGAAGAAGAAGGTGACATGGGCGAATTTCTCGGTCTCGGCGCAGTGGAACTGCGGGATGCCGGCGTCACTCAGGATCTGGCCCAGCGTGATGTGCGGGATGTCGTGATCGAAGGCGAAGGGCAGGCCGTATTTGTCGTCGTACTCCATGATGCAGGTGACCTGCACCCCGGTGACGCCATGGCGATGGAACGGCTTGAAGTCCGGCTGGAAAAAAGCCTCGACCATCTGCCGCGGGCGGTCCTTGCGGAAATTGAAGTGGATGACATGGTCGCCGTCCTTGATCAGTTCGGCACCGGCGATGATGGTGGGGCGGATGAACTCGTCGTCCTCGCCCCCGGCATAGGCCAGGTCGATGCCGGCGCTGGCGGTGGCGGCATGCCGACCCTCGCCGTCCACCAGACCGCGCCAGGCGATCTCGGTCCGCTCCCAGCGCTGGTCCCGATCCATGGCGTAATAGCGCCCGATAACGGTGGCGATCTGCCCGCCGGCCGCCGCCAGGGCTTCCTCGATCGGGGGGAGGAACGCTTTGGCCGAGCGCGGCGGAGTGTCGCGTCCATCGGTGAACACATGAACCATGGGCCGCGCGCCCTGGCGCCGGCACAGTTCGATGAGGGCGACGAGTTGGTTCACATGGCTGTGCACCCCGCCGTCCGAGACCAGGCCCATCAGGTGCACCGGCCGGCCCTGGGCCGCGGCGGCGCGTGCGGCGGCGGTCAGCACCGGGTTCTCGTAGAAACTGCCGTCGGCGATGGCGGCGTCGATCAGCACCAGGTCCTGTTTCACCACGCAGCCGGAGCCCAGGGACATGTGCCCCACCTCCGAGTTGCCCATCTGCCCGTCCGGCAGACCCACCGCCAGACCCGAAGCCTGCAAAGCGCAGTGGGGATAGTGGGCGAAATAATCATCGAACTTGGGCGTGTCGGCGATGGCGATGGCGTTGTTGGCCTTGCTCGGATTGAGTCCGAAGCCGTCCAGGATGATCAGAATCACCGGTCGGCGCGGGACCATTGTCGTCTGGTCACTCATGGTCTTGCTCGCTAGGTCGTGTGGGTGGATCGGTCGACGGGTGTCGCGGCCGGTCCGGGCGGGTCCGGCACAAAGGTTAGTAGTTTAGTGGGTCGGAGCGTTGGGGTGGTGGAAAGTTTTCCCTGGACCTTTCCGCCGTACGGTGGTTGGCGGGTGATCAATGGGGGTTTTCCTCGCGGCGCTTGGGACGTTACAGTGCAATTTCAAAAACTGTGACGCGCATCACAGTCGTCTCGGGAAACGTCCTGCACCGGCAGCCGTCGGCGGCAACGTTAGGGGCGCCTGTAGGGGCGACTTCAGTCGCCCCTAAACATCTTCGTGTCTTCGCGCGAGCAATTGCCGGATTCAGGCGATTTCCGAAGAACTTCGTACTACGCGGGCTCAACCTCCGGCGACCGGGTCGACGCGACCGGAGGTCGACGCTTTAGCGGGCGGCGGCGCCGCGTTCGGCTGAAACCTCGACCTCCGGTCTGTTGTGGGCCTCGATTGCCGTCTTATCCGCCGATGCCGCGGCGGGAACGGTGACCGCCCAGATCAAGCAGGCCACCACCGGGACCCTGATCCAGACCTTCGTTTTTGATCAAGGGTACGCGCCCCTGGACCTCGCCGTGATCCCCGACCAGAGCGCCAACGGCGCCCCGGAATTGGCCCTGCTGGGCCGCCATGCCGCGAACGGCAGCGTCCAGGTCGAAGTGCGCGACACCCGCAGCGGCGCGCGGCTGACCGCGGTCGCCTTCAACCCCGCCTTCGCGCCCCAGCGGCTGGCGGTGCTGCCCGATCGTAACGGCAACGGCGCGGCGGAACTGGCGGTGTTGAGCCGCGATGCCGGCGGTCAGCTCAAGACCGAGTTGCGTGATGCCGTCACCGGTGCGCTGGTGCGTAACCTCTGGTTTGATCATCTCGCCCCGCTGGACTTGGCGGTGCTTCCGGATAGGAACGGCAACGGCTGTCCGGAGGTGGCCGTGCCCGGTGTGCCGGCGGTGGGTGGGGCACAGGTCCTGATCAAGGACACCGCGACCCAGGCGGAGGTCAGCCGGCTGGACTTCTAGTCCCCTTGTGGCGCCGGCTTCCGGCCGGCGCGAAACCGGCGGATGCGGTGAGGAACGGACACTGGTGGCTAATTCGTTAACCCATTCAAGCCCAGCGTCTCCTGAATATGCTTTCAACGGTTTACGGCGCTCTCCAGGCATTTCGCCACCAGGGGGAGCGTTGGGGTTCGCTCTCGCTCACCCCAACCTACGGACTTTCCAGGTATTTCGCCACCAGTGTCCGTGCCCCACCGCATCCTACGGCGCTTGCGTATCAAGGTACCCTCAGCGCGCGGCAGCGAGCGCGTCCGCCAATTCCTCAACCGGATAATCCACGGCAGCCACGCCGAGCGACCCGAGCAAGTCGATAAATCCGCCCAACGACAGCCCGGCAACCTTGGCCGCCTGCGCCAGGGTCAGTTGCCGGGGCTCAAACAGACTCAGCGCCAAGGCGCGGTGGACCCCTTGGTCCAGCAGCCGTCGGTCGAACGGCACGGCGAGGAATGACGCCGGAACGATGATCAAGGCCGCGCGCTCTAACTGCTCGGCGAAAAGGCTGGGGCACTTGGTCGGTAGAGCAAGAAACTTGGGCATTTCTGCCGTACCATGCCTACCCTGAAGGTCGGGCAAGGACGCGGGCGAAGGAGCACGATGGACGCGGCGGCGCGGCAGCCGTTGGCAGACATCGGGCGGCCCAGGGTAGGACGAGGGTTCATCAGGCGCCCGCGCCGCCGTGAGGCGGGCGAAGCGGGTACATCATGGTCGCCGCCCGGGTTGACATGCGTCTCGGGGAGCGCCACCGCCCCTCGTTGCGGGCGGCAACATCACTGAGAGCCCAGACCACGGGCACGTGGAGGAATCATGAATAACGATCGAATCATTGCTTTCGTCATGGCCGGCGGCCAAGGTGCGCGGCTCCAACCCCTGACCTCAGCCCGCTCCAAGCCTTCCGTACCCTTCGGTTCCCGCTACCGTATCGTCGATTTCGTGCTCAGCAATCTGGTCAATTCCCAGATCCAGACCATCTATCTGCTGGTGCAATACAAGTCACAGTCATTGATCGAACATGTCCGTAAGGCCTGGACCATCTCACCGCTGCTCCAGAGTCAGTTCGTCACCGTGGTGCCGCCGCAGATGCGCGCCGGCGATCATTGGTTTCAGGGGACCGCCGATGCCGTCCACCAGAACATCAATCTGATCGAGGAACATCGGCCCGACCTGGTGGTGGTGTTCGGGGCGGATCATATCTATCGGATGGACATCCGGCAGATGGTGGATTTCCACAAAGAGCGCCAGGCGGATGTGACCATTGCCGCCCTGCCGGTGCCGCTGCGGGATGCCTCCTCGTTCGGTGTCATTGCCGCCAATGCGCAGGGGCAGATCAGCGCCTTCGAGGAGAAGCCGGCCCATCCCACGCCTTTGGCCACCGACCCCACCCAGGCCTATGCGTCCATGGGCAATTACGTCTTCAACACGGATGTGCTGCTGCAAGCGCTGCGTGAGACCCAGGAGGCCGGCGAGACCGACTTCGGTCACCATGTGCTGCCGCGGCTGCTGCAAACTCATCGGCTGTTCGCCTATGACTTTGCCACCAACGTCATCCCCGGGATCAAGGATTACGAGGACCGTGTCTATTGGCGCGATGTGGGTAACATCGACGCCTACTTCGATGCCCATAAGGACGTGCTCGGCGCGCAGCCGACGTTCGATATGTTCAACCCCGAGTGGCCCGTATTCTCCAGCGGTTACCAGGGGCCGGTCGCGCGCATCCAGGGCGGCGAAATCCGCAATAGTCTGCTCGGTGCCGCCACCGTGATCCATGAGGGGACGCGTATCATCAACTCCATCATCCGGCGCGAGACGGTGATCGAGGATGACGTGGTCCTGGAGAATTGCATCGTCATGGACTACGTACGGGTCTCCCGCGGAGCGCAACTGCGCAACGTGATCGTGGACCGCCACAACCTCATCGAGGCGGGCGAACGCATCGGTTTTGATGCGGAACAGGACCGTCAGCGTTATACGGTGACGCCGGGCGGTGTGACCGTGATTCCCGCCGGCCGCGTCAGCTATTTCGCCCGGGATATCCGTGGGACGGGGCGCGGGGGGTACGGGGAGTAAGACCGCAATCGCGGGTGCGGAGGCCTTGATCGTAATGCCGGCCAGCGGCGTGCGTAGTCAGGGCTTCCAGCCCTGATGGTGTCAGGCCAGGATGGCCTGACTACGCACCCGGCGAGCCCAAGTGGGCGGAATCTTGATCGAGGCCGGTGCGGACCTGCACCGGCGTCCCCACCGGGGTGGCATCGAATAAGTCCACCAGTTCCGCGCTGTGCATCCGGATGCAGCCATGGGAGCGGGGTTCTCCCAAGGGCACGCAGTCCGGGCAGCCGTGGATATAAATGAAGCGGCGGAGCGTGTCGACACCGCCGCCGCGGTTGATGCCTGATTCGCATCCGGTCAGCCACAGGATGCGGGTCAGGATCCAGTCACGCTCCGGGTGGGCCGCCGCCAGTTCAGGTCCGTAGATCTCGCCGGTCGGGCGGCGGGCACGGAACACGGTGCCGACGGGACAGCCGGCGCCGATGCGCAACCGCACCCGGTGCAGTCCGCGCGGTGTGCAGCCACTCCCGTTTAATTCTCCCACGCCGTTCAAGGCGGTCGAGACCGGGTAGCGGGCACGCACCCGTCCTCCCGCAAAGAGGGTCAGGGTCTGGTTGTCGATATCGACAGCGATATGGGATGACGTCGTCATTTTTTCATTCTTGCCCCGGCATCGATGATCGTTCCGGCCAACTCCCGCCGAGGTCCTGGTAGGGCGTTCCATCTTATCTTGTTGGTCCGTGCTCGCTGCGAGGGACCATCCATGGCACTGGATTCCGGCATCCTGCCGGAATGACGTAGCAACTTAAGTTGGAATGGGATACCAGGTTGGAAGTCTGATCCATAGATGTTCACAGATGCTTTTTCTATCTGTGAACATCTGTGACATCTGTGGACAGCTCCGGATGATCGCTTTGGCCGGAGTGCTGATCACGGCCCTCGCCGCGCAGTCGCGCGAATGACTCAGGGAAGCTGCGGATCAGGATATGCCGCGCCAGATGGAAGGCGAAACTGTGTTGCTGGTTGCGCGAGTAATCGAAATAGCGGAACAGGGTGGTGGTGGCGGAATCACTCGACGGAGCCCAGCCGTATTTCACGCGTTTCATGCGGCTGGGGTAGAACCAGAACATGCGATAGAGGCTTTGCAGGAAGAAGTGCCGGTCGCGTTCATCGACGCGGTTCGAGGTATCCTTTTCCAGTTCCCGGATCAGTTGATCGTAATAGGGGTCGTTGTCGTCGGCACTGCGGCGCTCGCCGAGCATGCGCTTGGTCTCGAAATAGACGCGGTCCAGCGGAAGCTTGCGTCCCGGTGCATCCTCGCCGATCAGTTCACGGGCCAAGTCTTCGCTCACCTCCCCAAAGGCGCGGCCGAGCAGGTCGAGCAGCAGCCGTTCATGCGGTTGCAATTCCGGCGGGAAGGCGAACATGGCCCGCAGATTCGCCATGAAGATGAAGGCCACATCGGCCTCGCTCAGGTCATCGAGCAGTTGGGTATGCGAGGTCCAATTGCGGACTTCCTTCAGGATGGTGCCATAGGCGGCCATGTAGGTGCCCTTGTCCTGCAGGTGATTGACCTTGGCGCGATTGTCCCATTCCCGGCTCAGGGCGTGCAGGAAGATCCGATAACGCTGCTTGCGCTGCTCCGCCGGCCGCGGCGCGGTCAAGGGCAGCAGGGCGGTCAGGCTGCCTAAATAGTCGCGCACATAGACGGGACAGGCCGGTCCCGGCGGCCATTCCGGCTCGTCCTCCCGCTTGAAGAAGAGCGAGAAGACCAAAGCGGCCCCGTCACCCTGGTCCATCATCGCCTCCGCGGCGGCACAGCCGCGCAGGATCCCACGGCGCAGGACTGAATATTCATCCGCGCGTTTATCAAGGATCCAGCGATTGACCTCGGCATCCCGTTTGGTATGGATGACCGGGGGGTGCAGTTTCGCCGCGGCAAATGCCTGGGTAATGGAGGTGAGCTGATCCCCGTGATTCGAGCAGAAGAGGATGTGCCGCTTCGGGAACCCGGCCTCGATCAGCAGTTCGGTGAAGATGTGATAGCCTGCCACTTTTTTCAATTCATTGACTGCGGCACGCCACATGGGTCCCAGGGGTTGACTGTCGCCCCGGTGCTCCCGCAGATAGCCTTTTTCCCGCAGGAAGCTGTCGATCTCGGCGACCGACTCCGGGTCATCCAGGTCATAATCCTCATAGGGCTTCAGGTCGATATCGATGACCACATAGTCGATTTCGCTTAAACGCAGTGGGTCGCGCACGAAGCGCAAGGCGGCGAAGAAGGTGGTCTTGAGTGTGACGCCGCGGTCCTCCAGCCATTCTTTGAGGTCCTGCACGGCGGTCGGCGCGTTGGCCAGGCCGAAGACCTGATCCACGGTGGCCTGGATATCGCTTTCAAAGTCTTCGATCCACAGAAAATGGCTCATTGGCCCTACTCCAGGAACAGGTTTGCAGGTAACTGCAAGACCAGGGTGAATTGATGGCCGTCGGCAGCAGCGTTGACCTGCCCGTCCAGCTTCTCAGTGAGTAAGCGTAAGAAATCATGGCCGCGCCCGCTCCCCTTGACCATCGCCGCGGCGCTCGGCGTGGTGGGGTTGCTGAAGCCCAGTTGGACGTGGCCGTCGGCGAGGTCGCACCAGGCGCGCGCCGGCGCGTGATCCGAGCACGCCGAGTATTTGAAGAGGTTGGTGAATGACTCGGTCAGCAGGATGGTCAAGAACGATTCCGTGGTGCCGTAGGGGGTGAAGCGGATGGGTGCGTCCGCGAACCCGTGGGTGTGCAGCGGAAAACAGCGGGCACCGACCCACTCGCACAGCAGCGGCAGATCGGCCCGCGGGAGCAGTTCCATCAGTGACTGCTCCCACTCGCCGCGCAACTGTTCACCAAGGCGCAGGTGCCGCTCATGCCAATCCCGCAGTCGGGTGGCCCCTGGGACCAGGGCATGGTCACGCGCATAGCTAAGGAAATGTTGTTGGATACGTTCGCTCCCGCGCCGTGAGAGCAGTTGTCCGAGCGCGAGCCCCAGTGAGCGGATGGCGACCTGCTCCAGGCTGGAGTCGCCGGTATGGTCCTGCTGCAGCTTGCGGCGCAGCAGTTCAGTATCGGTCGAGATCAGGCCGAAAATATCGAGCAAACCGCGCATGGTGCTGACCGCCTCGCGATGCACCCAGGGGCTGTTCTCATGGTCCGTATTATAGACGATGCGGTCCAGCGAGCCGCGAAATTTGTGCGCGACCAGGGCCATGACATCCTCCTGTTCTTTGTTCTTGGCACGCAGAATATCGGCGGCGTGGATAGCCTGCTCAGCCACTTTGGTCCTGGCATTGAGCCGGCGGACATAACTCAGTTGGAACAGATAGCCGCGATAATATTCCTCGAACAGGACGATCAGACAGAAGATCGGGATGGTGAGTAAGGTCATCAGCTCCATGGCATGAGCGCCGTCGGTCGGTACGGTTTCGAGAAAGAACAGAACGCGAACCAGGACCAGCAGCGCGAACCCGATCATCAGGTAGGCGAGCCGATTCAGGTATCTGGGGTTGCGATTGGCATAGCGGATCGGATCGGAAAAGACGCGCAAGGCCGGATAGAAGACGGACAGGCGGTCGCCGCCCGGGGTATCGGGAATGAATGATTTGCCGATCCGCGCGATGCGGTGATGCGCCCGTCGCCCGTAGGTGGCGGCGACCGCGACCCCGGCGACATAGAGCCAGAAGACCGCGGGCCATTCGATGTAGATGGTGCTCAACGACGGCACCCGATCGGTCAGCAAATAGGCGACATAGGTGGTGAAATCCATCAGGCAGTAGCCGATGGCGATCTTCATGAAGGTCGTGGTATGCACCGTCCAATGGTCCAGCCAGGCCCGGACACGGCGGATGGCGGGCAGTTCGGCGAAGAGCGGCAGCAGACGGTAAGGGCTGAGCGGTTGCAATGGGTGTGGTCCAGGTGGTGGGTCAGGCGGGTGATACTGCTGGCCTGACGCGGCGGATGAACCCGAACCTGGAAGCATGGCTGCCGGCGGTCCGTGCGACGCGGCAGGGCGTCGGGGTGCGCGCTCCTATGGGAAGCGATCAGGTCAGTCGTCAGTGGATTGGTATCGGCAGCCACACTGGATCCATGAAGCAGGCGGCACAAGACGCCTGGAGTCCAAGGCTTCAGCCTTCTTGATTCTGCCAGTCCTGGCGGGTCGAGACAACCGAAACCGGGACTTTACCCGCTGCAGTCCAGGGCTTGCGCCTTGGCGTTGCGTACCAGGTCGAGGCCGCGGACGCCAGGCGAGCGGCTGTCCGGCCTCATGAACAGTCGCGCTCCGCCTCAGGGGTTGCGACGCGGCGAATACAATCCAGGTCCAGTTCGGTTTCCTGCCGTACCATCCCCCGCGCTGCGGGGAACTGGCAGGCGAAGCGGGAGCCGACGCCCAGGGTGCTGGCGATCAGGAGACGGCCGCCGTGCCGTTTGAGCACGTGCTTGACGATGGCAAGCCCGAGACCGGTGCCGCCGGAGGCGCGCGAGCGGCCGCGATCCACGCGGTAGAAGCGCTCGGTGAGTCGCGGCAGGTGCTCCGCCGGGATGCCTTCGCCGTCGTCCGTCACCGTGAACAGCGGACCGTCCGCATCCGCGGTCCAGCGGATGTCGATGGTGGTGCCGTCGGGCGTGTGGCGCACCGCGTTGTGGATCAGATTGGCGAAAACGCTGCGCAGTTCGACCGGATTGCCGATCAGCAGCAGGGTCGCGTCCACGGCGACCGTGAAGTGGTGTCGGCCACCGCTCAGGGTCTCGGATTCATGGACGATGTGGGCTAGATCCAGGGCGACGTCGACCGGTACCTGTTTGGTGTCCTGGTCGTCCATCTCGAGCCGCGACAGCGTCAGCAGGTCGTCGATGATGGAACGCATGCGCTCGGCCTGGTGCTGCATGAGCGCCAGCGGTCGACGGTGCGCGGGCGGCGTGGCCGGGACCTCCGCCAGGTTTTCCAGGAACCCGGTAATCACCGTCAGCGGGGTACGCAGTTCATGGGAGGCGTTGGCCACGAAGTCCCGGCGGATCATATCGAGGTGATAGACCTTGGTAATGTCGCGGGCGACCACGAGCCGCTGGCGTTTGCGTTCGCCAAAAGGCGCGATACGCAGCGACAAGGTCAGGGCACGGTTGTGCGCGGGGGTGAGGTCGAGCGGGCGCATGTACTCGCCGGTTTCGATGAAGGCCGCCAGTTCCGGATGGTCGATGCGATCGGCGAGTCGGCGACCGTCGTCGCGCGGCCAGTGGATGTCGAGCAGTTCGGCAGCGGCCGGGTTGGCCCAGTCGATTTGCTGCAGTTTGTTCAGGGTCACCAGGGCGTCGGGCACCGCGTCCGCGGCCTCGCGGAAGCGGCGGCTGGAACGGATCTGGCGCTTGCGCCGTTTGCGCCCGCGCTGCTGATACTGGGCGATGCCGCGATAGATGTCGCCCCAGGGGCCGCGCGGGAAGGGCGGCACCAGGCGGTGCTGGCGGCGGATCAGGCGGACCAGCCGCAGCAGGTGATACAGATGGCGCGCGGCATAGGGCAGCAGCACCAGCGGCCAGACCCAGCCCGGCGGGACGCCGAACAGGAGCAGTGCGACACCCAGTGCGGCGGCAAGCGCCAGGATGCCCAGCTCAACGTTCACGGTCAGGTCTTGTCGGACAGGCGGTAGCCGACGCCGCGCACGGTTTGCAGAAGTCGGTCATGTCCGGTCGGTTCCAGCGCCTTGCGCAGGCGCCGCACATGCACATCGACCGTTCGTTCCTCCACGTAGACCTGATCGCCCCAGACCTGATCGAGTAACTGGGAGCGGCTGAAGGCGCGGTCGGTGTGGGTCATCAGGAAGTGCAGCAGCCGATACTCGGTGGGTGCCACCTCGACCGGAGTGCCTTCGGCGCTGACCCGGTGGCTGACGTTGTCGATATGCAGTCCGCCGATCTCGATCTCATCGGCGCACTCATCCGGCCGGGCGCGGCGCAGCACGGCGTTGATGCGGGCGACCATTTCACGCGGTGAGAAGGGCTTGGAAATATAATCATCGGCCCCGGTATCCAGCCCTTTGATCCGGTCCTCTTCTTCGCCGCGCGCGCTGACCATGATGATGGGCAGGGTGCGGGTCTTTGGACTTTGCTTGAGCTGCTGGGCCAGCTCCAGTCCGGAGCGGCCGGGGAGCATCCAGTCCAGCAGGATCAGGTCCGGGTTCTCGATCGTCAGTTGTTTACGCGCCTCGTCCGCATGTCCGGCTTCGATCACGTCGAAGCCCGCGGTTTCCAGTGTAAAGCGGATCACCTCGCGGATATCCGGTTCATCATCGACAACAAGGATGGTGGTCATGGTGCTGCGGTCCTGCGATGGTCGGGGTGGCGTCTCGGTGGCGTCACCCGGACCTGGTTCTTGGCGACACGGGGCCGCCCCGGTGTGCGCCGGGGCGGATACAAGCCAGGATTGTATGTACAACGGGTTACGGTTCGATGACCGGGGCGCCCCGTTATCCCGACCGAAACGGGGTCACACGATGGTCACCGGGGAGTCATCGCCAGGTCACTTCAGGTCGGTACACTCGTCCGACTTGTGCCCCAGCCGATCCCCACGACCTCATCCAGAGACTTGCCGTGAAAGCTGCCCTTACCCTTCGTGATCGTATCGACCAGGCCGTCTTCAACGCCATCTATGCCAGGTCACTGGTGTACAACACCTGCTGGGAGGATCCCGCGGTGGACCGCATCGCCCTGGACCTGCGACCGGATGATACCCTGTTGGTGATCACTAGCGCCGGGTGTAACGTGCTGGATTATGCGTTGGCGGGGCCGCGGCGGATCCACGCGGTGGACGCCAATCCGCGGCAGACGGCGCTGCTGGAACTCAAATTGTCGGGTATCCGGCGGCTCGCCTTCGATGACTTCTTTGCCTTGTTCGGCAGCGGTGTCCACGACTGTTTCCGCGAGGTCTATCATGACAGCCTGCGCGCCGATCTCTCGCCGTTCGCCCAACAGTTCTGGGACGATCGTCTGCATTGGTTCAGCCGCCGGCAGGGGAGCTTTTATTTCCAAGGGCTGTCCGGCACCGTGGCCCGCGCCTTTCACACCTACCTCAAGGTCCGCCCGCGCCTGGCGGCGAGCGTGGGGGAACTGTTCCAGGCCGGCAGCCTGGAGGATCAGCGAACCATCTATGACACCCGGGTCCAGCCGCTGATGTGGGGGCCGGGCATGAACTGGACCCTGTCGCGTCAACTCACCATGAGTATGCTGGGAGTACCCTATGCCCAGCGCCGCCAGGTCCAGGCGCAGCATCACCGCGGGGTGGCGGGTTTCATCCGCGAGGCGGTCGAGTATGTGTTCCGCGAGCTGCCGGTCTGGACCAATTATTTCTGGACGGTCTACATCAACGGGCATTACACGCAAAGCTGCTGTCCGGAGTACCTGAAGCGCGACAATTTCCAGGCCCTCAAAGCGGGTCTCGCTGCTCGGGTGGAGCCTCAAACCTGTACCGTGACCGCCTTTCTCCAGTCGACCCCTGAGCGCATTTCCAAGTTCGTGCTGCTCGATCACATGGACTGGATGAGTTCCTATTACCCGGAGGCGCTGGCCGAGGAGTGGACCGCCATTCTGGACCGCGCTGCGCCGGGGGCGCGGGTGATCTTCCGCAGCGCCCATGCGGCTCCGGCCTATCTCGACCTGATCGAACTTGGCGAACAACGCACGCGACTGCGCGAACGCCTGGTCTTCCACGACGCCATGGCCCGCGACCTGCAGCGTCAGGACCGGGTGCACACCTATGCCGGTTTCCATGTCGCCGACCTGGTCGGGGCCTGACCATGGGCGTCAGCGATGCCCAGGTCCTGTGGCGGCTGGTGCGCGGCCAGCCCCGTCGCGGCACTCTGGCTGAACGGCTGCAAGGATTCTATGGTCCCCAGGCCGCGCACTATGACGCGTTTCGTGAACGCCTGCTGCACGGCCGGGCGGAGTTGATGGAGCGGCTGAGTCCCGCGCCCGGCATGGCGGTGGTTGAACTCGGCGCCGGCACCGGGCGCAATCTGGGATTTCTGGGCGAGCGCCTGGCGACCCTGGGGTCGGTCACGCTGGTCGACCTGTGCCCGGCGCTGCTGGAGCAGGCGCGGCAGCGGACCCGCGATCTACCCAATGTGCGGGTAGTGGAGGCCGATGCCTGTACCTACCGCCCGGCGGCGCCGGTCGATCTGGTTTACTTCTCCTATTCGCTGACCATGATCCCGGACTGGGCGGCCGCGCTGCGCAACGCGCTCGCCATGCTCAAGCCGGGCGGCGCCCTGGGCGTGGTCGACTTCTATTGCTCGGATGCCGAGCCCGCGCCGGGGCTGGTGCGGCACGGCGCCTTGACGCGCTGGTTCTGGCCGCGCTGGTTCGCCCACGACGGGGTGCGGCCCACGCCGGACCACCTGCGCGCCCTGCGCGGGTTCTTGCCCGACCATCAGTTGTCGGAACACCGTGCCGCGGTGCCCTATTTGCCGGGGCTGCGCGTTCCTTACTACGTGTTCGTCGGGCGTCTGGCTGGTGGGTCTGCATCCTAGATGCAGTTGCTTGGCTCGGTGGGCCAGGCATTGCTGCCTGGTCCGGATGGCGGGTACGGACGCTGCGGTTACGGCTCTTCCGACAGGCATTTCTCGCCGAACTGCCCATGGCCGACTCTCACCCGGGCGAGATCGAGCGTCACCTCGCCTTGGTCGTCACCGATCGACAACTGCGCCCCGACCATCAGTTGTCGGAACGCTTGACCCGTAGCCGTCCCCAGCCTTACGTTGAGTCCTTGACCGCCGTCCGCGCGGTACCAACTCTGGATGCGCGCCTGGAGACGGTCAAGGCGCGCAGCGAAGCCGCCAAGGCGGATCTCGTGAAGTGGGTCGCCGGGCTGCTCATTGCGCAGGCGGCCCTGATCGCGGCGCTGGTCAAGTTGCTCTGACTCGTTACTTAGTTTAAGGGGCGGCCGGGCTGCCGGACGTCAAGCACCGAGGTCGTGCCATGCATGAAGAGCGAATCCTGAAACGCGAGCCCATCTTCCAGGGCCGCGTGATCGATGTCGGTCTGGAAACGGTCGAACTGCCCAACGGGCGGGAAATCGTTCTCGAGATCATTCGTCACCCCGGCGGCGCGGCGGCGGTGGCCCTGGATGCGCAGTCGCGGGTGTGTCTGCTGCGTCAGTTCCGCCATGCCGGAAACGGCTGGCTGTGGGAACTGCCGGCGGGCAAGATCGACCCCGGCGAGTCGCCCCTGACCACGGCCTCCCGTGAGTTGGCGGAAGAGGCGGGCGTGACGGCCGAGCAATGGACCGACCTGGGTTTCATGCACAGTTCACCCGGCGTCTTCACCGAGATCATCTACCTGTGGCTGGCGCGCGATCTCGCCGTCAGCGCGCACGATCACGGTGTCGATGAGGTGATCGAAGTCCACTGGCTCCCGCTGAATCAGGCCTTGGACTGGTGCAATGACGGCACTATCACCGATGCCAAAACCCTGATCGGACTTTATCGCGCCGGTGCGCTGCTCAGCAGCGCCCTGGAACTGATCCCCGAAGAGCCGGGTTGTTGAACCATGCGTATCCAGTGCTTGCAACATGTTCCATTTGAAGGTCCCTTTGGGATCAGCGACTGGGCCTGCGCCCGCGGTCACACCCTGGCCGTGACCCCGCTCTACGCCGGCGCCGAGCCGCCCGGCCAGGCCGCTTTCGACTGGCTGGTGATCATGGGCGGTCCCATGGGGGTGGGGGATACCGCCGAGTATCCCTGGCTCGCCGCCGAGCAGGCCTTCATCCGGCAGAGCATCGATGCCGGCAAGACCCTGGTCGGGGTCTGTCTCGGTGCCCAGTTGATCGCCGCCGCGCTGGGCGCGCGGGTGTATCGCAACGCACACAAGGAAATCGGCTGGCTGCCGATCGAACTGACGCCGGATGGGCAGGCGTCCGAGCTGTTCGGCTGGCTGCCGCGGTTCTTGCAGGTGTTTCATTGGCATGGCGATACCTTCGACCTGCCCGCGGGTGCGCTCCATCTGGCCGGCAGTGCCGCCTGTGCGCACCAGGCGTTTCTTTATGACGGGCGGGTGCTTGGTCTCCAGTTCCATCTGGAGTCGACCCCGGAGAGTGTCGCGGGCATCACCGCGGCCTGCGCCGACGAGCTGGTGCCGGGACCCTATGTTCAGGAGGCCGCGCGCATTCTGGCCGCTGTGCCGGACGATTACGCGCGTATCGGCCAGGCGCTCTTCGGTATTCTCGACCGGCTGCCCCAATGAGCGACGACGCCCGGGTGCGTTGCGCCTGGTGCGGGTCCGACGCGTTGTATCGGGCCTATCACGATGAGGAGTGGGGGGTGCCCAACCGGGACGAGCGGCACCTGTTCGAGATGCTGACCCTCGAGGGCGCCCAGGCCGGTCTCTCCTGGCTGACCATTCTGCGCAAGCGTGAGGGCTACCGGCGGGCCTTTGCGGGCTTCGATCCGCCGACCGTTGCCCGCTTCGACGCGGCGCGGGTGGCCGCCTTGCTCACGGACCCCGGCATCGTGCGCAACCGGCTCAAAGTCGAGTCCACGGTGAGCAACGCCCAAGTGCTGCTCGCCCTGCATGAACGCGGCCAGACCCTGGCCGAACTGCTGTGGGGCTTCGTCGATGGTGTGCCGCGCCACAACACCTGGGCGAGCCTGGCCGAGGTCCCCGCCAAGACCCCGGAATCGGACCGCATGAGCCGTGAACTCAAGCGGCTGGGCTTCCGCTTCGTCGGCAGCACCATCTGCTATGCCCTGATGCAGGCGGTAGGCATGGTCAACGACCACACCATCGTCTGCTTTCGGCATCCGCTGCTGTCCGCGTCCGGCGCGCGCTGAGCGAAAACTTTAAACAGCGCCATCTCCAGCAATCGTGGAGTCTGCCGGGGCCGATCCTATCCCAAAACATCGCATACCGCGCTCGGCGCGGTTTAGAGCGGACCGTTCGGGTTCAGCCGACTGGTGCCGCTCAGGCGCTGACCGCTGCCCGGCGTGTTGAAGCCGGCATTGATCGAGAAGACGGCGTCGGTCGCGACGGGCGAGTCCTCGTAGGGCACCAGCGCGAGGCTGTCGGGGTTCTGCAGGTCTTCGAGCCGCCCGACGGCACGGAAGGTCGCTTGGCAATGATCGCGGTCGATGTCGCAATAGAAGTAGCCGCGGAAGAGTCCGTTGAAGTAACGGATGTGCGGATTGTCGGCCAAGCTGTGGCGCACCACGTAGTCGCTGGGCCTGGGGTCGATCGCGAGGAAGGTCGAGGAGATCGACGTCGAGACGAGCTCGACGGCCAGCAGGTCGGCTTGGTCGGGGGCGTCGAAGTCGCTGAGCAGATCGGCCGCCCAGGCGGAGTGAATGTCGCCGGTCAGGATGAGGGGGTTGCTGGGCCGGATGGTCGCCAGCATCCCCAGCAGGCGCTCCCGGGCGGCCTGGTAACCGTCCCAGGAATCCACGTTGAATAGATTGTCGACCCGGTCGGCCGCGGCGAGCAATTGCGCCCGCGTGGCGGGGTCGAGATTCGGGTCCAGCTCGATCTGCTTGCGGGCGCCGGCGATCAGGTTCCAAGGCATGACCATGACCTGCTGAGCCAGGATGTTCCACCTGGCCGTGGAGCGCTTCAGGCCTCGCTCCAGCCAGGCCTCCTGGCGGGCACCCAGGAGTGTCGCCGTAGGGTCCAAGATGCCCTCGGCGTCGTACAGTCGGTCTTCGAGGACACCTTCCAGGTACCGGCTGTCGGGGTCGGTCGAGCCGAACCCGTCTCCGGCCGGTTGATCGGTGCGGTACTGGCGGGTATCCAGGACGTGGAGCGCGGCCAGATCGCCGAACGCCAGGTGACGATAGATCTGGAGGCCGGCGCCGTTGCCGTCGTATCGATTCTCGGGTCTCAGCGGCATGGACTCGGAATAGACCTGGTAGGCGCGGCGGCGCCGCCGCGCGAAATCAACGCCCTGTGTCGGGCTGGACGCTTCCGGGCTGAGACCCGCGTAGTTGTTGTCCACCTCGTGATCGTCCGGTGTCACGATGAACGGAAGTTGGGCGTGCGCGTCCTGCAAGTTGGGGTCCAGCTTGTAGAGCGCGTAGCGGTTGCGATAATCGGCAACGGACACGACCTCGGCACCCCGGTGCACGCGCCCAGGGGCAATCGGCGAGGACGCCGGCCCCTCCTCGTAGA
>Ga0247840_10004374_pt1 | contig 22448 bp, 20 predicted proteins | sample LaCruzMarch2015__FD_192404 | JGI IMG/M metagenome (GOLD analysis project Ga0247840, IMG submission 192404) | Freshwater microbial communities from meromictic Lake La Cruz, Castile-La Mancha, Spain - LaCruzMarch2015_17m | ecosystem: Environmental > Aquatic > Freshwater > Lake | place: Spain... | reverse complement strand
GATCTGGCTCTGGGGCGGGTCCTGCCACATCGACACATTTGATCCGAAGCCGGACGCGGGGAAGGACTACAGCGGTCCGCTCAACGAGGCGATCGCGACAAACGTGGACGGGATCCGGCTCGGCAAGTTCCTCCCCAACCTCGCCAAGCAGGCCGATAAATTCTCGCTGATCCGCAGCATGACCCACGAGAACAACGGGCACGAGACCGCCTCCTACATGGTGCAGACCGGACACCCGGAGGGCGGGCATCTGGTCTATCCCTCGATGGGCGCGGTCGTGTCGCTCCTGAAAGGATACGACGCCGGATACAAAGGCCTCCTCCCTCCCTACATCGTCCTCACTGAGCCGCAGGGACGGTTTTCGGAGGCCGGATTTCTGGGGCCGCGATACAAGCCGTTCGCCACGGGAGGAGACCCCGCGAAAACGCCGTTCGCCGTCGAGGGGATTGTCGCCGAGGGGATTTCTCCCGAGCACCAGAAGTTGCGGCGCGACCTGCTCGGGCGGCTGGACACGCTCGGCAAGCAGTTTAAAAACGACCCGCAGTTTGCGGAATTCCGGAAGTCCGGCGATGCCGCCTACGACATGATCCTGGGCGAGGGGGCCGAAGTTTTCGATCTGGCCAAAGAAAGCGACGAACTCCGAAACAGCTATGGCCGCAACACGTTCGGCCAGTCGTGCCTCGCCGCGCGGCGCCTGGTCGAGCGCGGGGCAAAATATGTGACGATCAACTACAAGGGCTGGGATACCCACAAGCAGCATTTCCAAACCATGAACCGGAAGCTGCCCGAGCTCGACCAGGGGCTCGCGACGTTGCTCCAGGACCTTTCGGATCACGGGCTTCTCGGTAGCACGATCGTCTGGTGCGGAGGCGAGTTCGGACGCACGCCCCGCGTGCAGTGGGAGGCCCCGTGGAATGGCGGCCGCAGCCACTACGGGAAAGTCTTTTCGACGCTGGTCGCGGGCGGCGGGTTCCGAGGCGGACACGTCGTCGGGTCCTCCGATGCCCGCGGCGAATCCGTCGCCGACCGGCCGGTCTATCCGTGGGATCTCACCGCCAGCATGTATGAGCTGCTCGGCATCGACCCGGATAGCACGTTCCCGCGCAGCGACGACGAGTCCGTGCGGCTCACCCCGAAAATTGCAGGAAACATCAAGTCCGGCGGACGGTTGAAGGAGATCATGTGAGGGACGGGGCGTGTTTTAAAAAGTTGCAACCGGGGAGGCCAGACCAAAGGGAGCATGGGCGTCTCGCCCGTGCATGCGCAGGTTGGACCGCGAGGGACAGTCTCCAAACAGGCGGGACGCCTGTTCTCCCTGGTTTTTTCGGATCTCGGCCATGTGCGCTGCGGAGTGTCACCACAGTATTTCTGCTCATATTTCTCGCCGGCATCTGCAGAGCGCAGCAGTCGAGGGATCCCGACTTGGCCTACGCCTATCCGGCGGGCGGAAAAAAGGGAACAACCCTCGATGTCATGGTGGGAGGCCAGCACCTCGAGGGGATCACCGCGGGCGAAGTTTCCGGAAAGGGGGTCCAGGTCACCGTCACCGGTTTCATCAAACCCCTTCCCCAAAAACGCTTCAACGAGTTCCGCGACAGCATCGCGGAGCACCGGAAGCAGACGATGGATTCCATGCAGCCCGGCAAGAACCGCAAAGAGAAGCTGGCGGACATTACGGCGGTCCTGCAGGAGGACGGCGCCACGGACGAGGAGATCCGCCTATTCCGCATCATGCAATCGCAGCGCAATGACCCGAAGCGGCAGCCCAACACGCAGCTCGCCGAGATGGTCACCCTCCGCCTCGAAATCGCCCCGGATGCCCCGAAGGGACCCCGCACGCTGCGGCTTTACGGAAAAAACGGCGTCACCAATCCGCTCAGCATCCTCGTCGGCGATTACCCGGAACTGTCGAAGCCCGGGTCCACCGAACCGCCGCCGGCTTCGCCGCCCGCGATTCAATTTCCGGTGATCCTCAACGGCCAAATTCTGCCGGGCCAAACCGACCGCTATGTTTTTCATGCCGCCCGCGGGGAGCGCCTCGTCTTTGTCGCGCAGGCCCGCGACCTGATCCCCTATCTTGCCGATGCGGTTCCCGGATGGTTCGAGCCCGTGATGACGATCCAGGATGTCGCGGGCAACCCGCTGACCTCCGCGCAATCGTTCCGCTTCGCCCCCGATCCCGTGCTCGCGTTTGACGTGAAGGAAGCCGGCGACTACACGCTGCTGATCCGCGACGCCCTCTACCGCGGGCGCGAGGATTTTGTTTACCGGATCACGGCGGGCAAGATCCCGTTCGTCACGGGGATATTTCCCCTGGGCGCGCTGTCCGGCTCGAATGCCGGCGTCGAGGTCTTCGGATGGAACCTCCCGCGCCAGCGGATTTCCTTCGCGGTGCCGCCCGGCGAAGGGGTTGAAAAGATGCCTCAACTTGAGAATGGGTTCGCCACGACGGATGTCGCGTTCGCGCACGGCGAGTTTGCGGAGCCGCTCGCGGTCGAACCCGACAATGACCAGGCGCATGCCGAACCGGTCGCCGTTCCCACAAACGTCAACGGGCGGATCGATTCCCCCGGCGACGTGGATGTGTTTTCCATCAAGTGCAAAAAGGGATCGCCGGTGGTGGTCGAAGTTTTTGCGCGGCGTCTCCACTCTCCCCTGGACTCCTTCCTCCGGATCACGGATGCCGACGGAAAACAGCTCGCCTCCAACGACGATCTCGATGACAAGGAATCCGGTCTCCTCACGCACCATGCCGATTCGCGGATCGACTTCGTGCCGCCATCCGACGGTCAGTATTTCGTTCATCTGAGCGACGCGCAGCGGCAGGGCGGCCCGGAGTATGCCTACCGCCTTCGCCTCGACCGCCCGCGCCCGGACTTCGCGCTGCGGGTGGTCCCCTCCGGAATCAACGGAGCACCCGGAGCCACGGTTCCCGTGACAATTTACGCGGCGCGCAAAGACGGGTTCGCGGGAGAGATCAACGTTTCCACGGCCACCGATGGGTTCCGCCTCTCCGGCGGGCGCATCCCGGCCGGGAGCGACTCCGTGGCCGCTACTCTCACTTTCCCGGAAGCCGCGAAGGGAACACCCCTGCCGCTGGACATCACCGGCACGGCGGAAATCTCCGGATCACAAGTCTCGCGAAAGGCGCTGCCGGCCGATGACAGGCTCCAGGCTTTCATCTACCACCAACTGGTTCCAGCCCCCCAACTCCTGGCCTATCCGCTGCCGGACCGCCCTCCCCGGAAACGCCTGCAACTGGCCACGGAGATTGTCAGCATTTCCACCGATGGCGCCGGAGAGGCAAAGGTGGTCCTCCCTAAATCGGTGGATAAGAACCGCGTGCAGGCCGTATTGAAAAACGCTCCCGAAGGGATCTGGATCGACAAGGTTTCCCCGGGCCAGGACGGCGTGGATATCGCGTTCAAGGCAGACCGCACGAAGGCAAAGCCAGGCAACCTCCTCGTCGAATTGACCGCCGGACGAGCCGCGGTCCCCGCCGACAAAGACCAGTCGGAAAAGCGCTGGCCCCTCGGCCTGCTCCCCGCCATCCCCTATGTGCTGGCTGAAAAGTAGGCCGCTGGAAGAGCCGCTTGTTCGAACTGTTTTTGGGTAGGACAGCCTTTGTCTATTTGGGTATGATATATTTTGGCCATGAAAGATGAAAAAGACCCGGAGCCGATAATCTCCTAACCAACCATGAGCAACACCCTCCTCTTCCTCCTTCTCGGCCTCTTGATTGGCCTGATCCCGTTCGTCGTTCTCCTGCTGAGGCATTCAGGAAACGCAGGAACGTTGGGGGGAGATCCAGCTCCGTCGCGTCGTCGCGTTGGCTGGCATGGTGAACCGCTGCGACTTCAAGAAGCAGGTCAGCATGTTCAAGATGACTAAGCTCGTCTCGGCGCACGTCAAATAATCAGCACTCCCAAAAAATCAGCCCCGGCAGTTCTGGAAACGGTCTGCAGGGGATTGTTTGCTTCTGCTTGATCTGGCCCAGCGATTGCAGCCGCAGGGCGTGCTCACAGACAACGACCAGCGGACGGTTTTTGGGGGATTGAGGTCGAGGTAAAACCTCCTTGCCTCGGAGACATCGGTGGAAAAGAAATCGGGCGGACGGGCGGAATGTTTCCGGAAAAGATTTTTTAATCATGGGAACATGTCAAGAATATCCATGCATTGGACAACTATTGCCATTCACATCCTGGGCCGGAAAGCCTAATTTCCACGTGTCAGCTCATTCCTTTTTCCATTGGACATAAACCACCGACCCCTGGGCAGAACCGGACTGAATGTTCCTCCGGTCATTTTCGGGACGAGCTGTCTCGGGAACCTTTACAATGTCGTGCCGGCCGCGACGAAGCTTTCTCTGGTCGAGGAGATGTTCCGGCACTGCCCGTCGCCCGTGATGCTCGATTCTGCCGGAAAATACGGAGCCGGCCTCGCTCTGGAGGTCATTGGCAACACGCTGCGCAAGCTTGACGTGCCCGCGTCGGAGGTCGTCATCAGCAACAAGCTGGGGTGGTATCGGGTGCCTTTGCGCGGGCCGGAGCCGACCTTCGAGCGCGGGGTGTGGGCCGGGATCCAACACGACGCCGAGTCGCGCATCAGCTACGAAGGGATCCTTCAGTGCTATGAGCAGGGATGCTCACTGCTTGGCCACGGCATCACCCCGCAAGTGGTCTCGGTGCATGACCCGGACGAATATCTCGCCGCAGCCATTTCCCCGGAAGATCGCGCCCGCCGCATGGACGATGTGCTGGGCGCCTATCGCGCTTTGTTCGAGCTGAAAGCCCGGCGCGCGGTCAAAGCCGTCGGCATCGGCTCCAAAGACTGGCGGGTGATCCGCGGGATCGCCGGCCACGTGGATCTGGACTGGGTCATGTTCGCGTGCAGCCTCACGGTCTATTCCCATCCCGCCGAACTGCTGGATTTCATTGCAGAGCTCGACCGCCGCGGAGTCGGGATGATCAACTCCGCCGTCTTCAATGCGGGGTTCCTCACCGGCGGAAAGTGGTTCGACTACCGCCAGCCCGATCCGGTCGCGGATGCGGAATTGTTTTGCTGGCGGGAAAAGTTCTTCGCGGTGTGCCAACGCTATGAAGTGAAGCCTGCTGACGCCTGCGTGCAGTTCGGCCTCGCCGCGCCCGGGATTGTTGCCGTGGCGCTCAACACGGAAAAGCCCGGCCGCATCAAAGACAACGTGCGCAGCGTCTCGGTGGAAATCCCGGCGGCCTTCTGGGCTGCCATGAAGGATGCTGCGCTGATCGAATCCCACTTTCCCATATAGGAAGAATCGCAAAAATCCGCTCTGCGCGACATTTCCAGACAAATGAAAATCGATTCCCACCACCACTTCTGGCGCTACGACCCGGTCGAATACGGGTGGATCGACGAGGCGATGCGGATCATCCGGCGCGACTTTCTGCCGGAGGATCTGCGCGCCGAGATCGCAAGGGCGGGCATCGAGGGGGTGGTCTCCGTGCAAGCGCGGCAGAGCCTCGCCGAAACGCGGTGGCTGCTGGATCTCGCGGACGGGAATGACTTCATCAAAGGCGTCGTCGGCTGGGTGGAGCTTTCATCCCCGCGGGTCGGCGAAGAATTGGAGCTGTTCGCAGCCAACCCGAAGCTCAAATCCGTCCGGCACGTGATCCAGGGCGAACCGGATGACAGCTTCATCCTGCGCGGCGACTTCAATCGCGGCATCCGCGAACTAAAGAAGTTTTCCCTGGCGTATGACATCCTGATTCTTGACCGGCACCTGCCGCAGACGATCCGGTTCGTGGACGCTCATCCGGATCAGGTCTTTGTCGTGGACCACATCGGCAAGCCGCGCATCCGGGACGGCGCATCCGAACCTTGGAATACATACATCCGGGAACTGGCCCGGCGACAAAATGTCTATTGCAAAGTCTCCGGGGCGGTCACCGAGGCCGATTATGCGACGTGGACGGCAGCGCTGCTAAAACCGTATTTCGACACCGTTCTTGAGGCGTTCGGCCCTGGGAGGTTGATGTTCGGTTCCGACTGGCCGGTCTGCCTCGTCGCCTGCGACTACGTCCGCTGGCACCAATTAGTTTCGGAATGGGTGGCGGGCCTTGCCCCGCAGGAACAATCCCGCATCCTCGGCGGCACAGCCGTGGAGGTTTACAAATTATGAAAGCACTCGTTATCACAGAAGCCGGACGGACGCGGTATGTCGAACGCCCGCCGCCCTCACCTGCGCCGGGCGAAGTGTTGTTGCAGATCAAGCGACTCGGTTTCTGCGGATCGGATTTGAACGCATTCCGTGGCGGCAATCCTCTCGTCACCTATCCGAGGATTCCCGGACACGAAATCGGTGCCGTCATCGCAGAAGTGACGGCGGGAGTGCCCGGGGATTTCCAAGTTGGCATGACGACGACAGTGCTCCCTTACACAACATGCGGGGAGTGTTCTTCCTGCCGCTGCGGCCGCGTGAACGCCTGCCGAAACAACCAGACGCTCGGAGTCCAGCGCGACGGCGCATTGGCAGAGTTTCTCGCGGTGCCCTGGCAGAAACTCGTGCGATCGGAAACGCTCAGCCTCGCCGCACACACACTCATCGAGCCGCTGAGCGTGGGTTTCCACGCCGTGGAGCGCGGCCGGGTCTCCAGCAATGACACCGTGCTCGTCTTTGGCTGCGGCATGATCGGGCTGGGTGCCATCAGTGGCGCCGCCATGCTCGCCGGGGCGCGGGCCATCGCCGTGGACGTGGACGATGCCAAGCTGGAACTCGCAAAAAAAGCCGGCGCGACGGAAACCATCAACTCCATGAAGGAAAGCCTCCATGACAAGCTGCAGGCGTTGACGAATGGCGACGGGCCCGGCGTGGCCATCGAGGCCGTCGGGATTCCCTCCACATTCCGTGCAGCCGTCGACGAAGTCTGTTTCTCCGGCCGGGTGGTTTACATCGGGTATGCCAAGGAACCCGTGTGCTATGAGACAAAATACTTCGTCATGAAGGAACTCGATATCCTGGGCTCGCGAAATGCCACCCGGAAGAATTTTTCCGATGTCATCCAGGTATTGGAGTCCGGGCGCTATCCCTTGGCGGAAACCATCACCCGCCGCGTCGCCTTCGAACAAGCCGGAGACGCGCTGGCCGCCTGGGCGGAAGATCCCGGCAGCGTCACCAAGATTCACGTCGAGCTATAGCACCCCACCCACTCACCTCATGATTAAAACAGGCATTCTCAACCCGCAAATCAACTCCCTTCTCAGCCGCGTGCGGCACACCAACACGCTCGTCATCGCCGACCGAGGGTTCCCGTTCTGGCCGATGATCGAGACGGTGGACATCTCGGTGGTGGATGATTTGCCGACGGTGCTGCAGGTATTGTCGGCCATCGGGCCGAACTTTCAGATCGGCAAGGCGTGGATGGCTCAGGAGTTTTTGAAAGCGAACAGCGCCGGGACATGCGCGGCTTTCGCTGCGGCGCTGCCCGGAGTCCGGATCGCCCACGAGCCTCACCTCGAATTCAAGAAGCGGATCCCGCACGCCATCGGCTTGATCCGCACTGGCGACACCACACAATACGCCAACATCATTTTGGAAAGCGCCTGAACCACCATCACGAAGCGGGTGGGGCGCGAAAACACCTCCAACTTGGATCAAATAGACCTTCACTTATTCCGTTGGCGCCGGTGCTTGGCGGGAACGCAGGAGAAACTTGGGTTAACAAAATCGCGCGCATCATTTTGCAGGCCGAAAGCGGGTTCGCGCGGGGTGGGCTCACGCGTTTTCGTCCCCGTGGACTTTTGCGGCCGCCGAGCAGAGGCAGGCGCCCAGAAAGATCACCACGCCGGTGATGTAAACCCAGAGCATGAGAAGCATCATGACCCCGACGGTCCCGTAAATCGCGTTGTAGTTCACGAAGTGCGGCAGGTAGTTGACGAACGCGTTCTGGCAGAACTGCAGGGCGAACGTCACGAGCAGCGCCTGAACCCAGACCTGCTTGAAAAAGACGCGCCGCCTCGGCGCCAGCATGTAGAGCAGGGTGAACGAGTAGAACAACACCGCGCCGGAAATCGCGTAGCGGCCGAGATCGAACAACCCCACGATCATGTCCAGGTTGATCGCCGGGATCTGGGATTCCAAAAAATCCTTGAACGCGACCGCAATTTTTTTTGCGCCCTGGAGCAGCGCGGGTGCCAGCAGGCCGATCAGCAGGGCGCTCGCGAGCACCGCGATCATCAGAAGGTTCTTCAGCGGGAGCTGCCACCAGGGGATTTCCACCGTGTGCCAGGCCCGGTTCACCCCCCGGACCAGGGCCTGAAAAAATTTCAGCGAGCACCAGATCAGGATGACGAACGAGACGATCGTGACGCTCCCGCGCGATTTTTCCAGCGAGGCCACCATCTGCCACATGAACTCCTGCTGCGGTTTGCCGATCGGAAAATAGTGCTCCACCGTATGGATGACTTCCTGGGAATCGAAAAACGAGGAGCCCACGGTGAGCAGCAGCGCGAACAGCGGCACCAGCGAAAACAGGGCGTAGTAGGCGAAGGCCGCCGAGCGTTGCTCCCCGTCGATCTCCAAAAAGGTATTCGCCGCCTCCCACGCAATCCTGGGACACTCCCGCAGCGCTTTCAAAACCCGGTCCATGGAGTGGATCATGCCGTCCGTGCGGCCAAAAACAATTCTTTCCATCCGGATTTTCCTCGACAGACGGGGCCGGGGCGACGTGAATTCTGGGCCTTATGAAAGTTGGCGTTTTCTCCGCGATCCTCAGCAACCTCCCCCTGGAAAAAGCCCTCTCGCACATCGCGGGACTCGGCTGCGAAACCGTAGAGCTTGGCACCGGGGCCTACCCGGGCGACGCCCACTGCAAGCCGGCCGAGCTCCTCGCGAGCAAGACCAAGCGGGAGGCGTTTGTCAAAACCGTCGCGGCCAGCGGGCTTGAGATCAGCTCGCTTTCGTGCCACGGCAACCCGCTGCATCCGGACAAAAAGCTGGCGGCCGCGCACCACAAGGTTTTTGAGAACACGGTGAAGCTGGCGGCCGCCATCGGCGTGCCGGTCGTGACGACGTTCTCCGGATGTCCGGGCGACCATGCCGGCGCGAAATCCCCGAACTGGGTCACCTGCCCGTGGCCGCCGGACTTTTTGGAGGTCCTCGAATGGCAGTGGGACAAGGTGGCGATCCCGTATTGGAAGAAGCAGGCGGCGTTCGCCAAGCCGCTCGGCGTGAAGATCGCATTCGAGGCGCATCCGGGGTTCCTGGTTTACAACCCCGAGACGATGCTGAAAATGCGCGCGGCGTGCGGGCCTGTGATCGGCGCGAATTTCGACCCGAGCCATTTCTTCTGGCAGGGCATTGATCCGGTGAAGGCGGTCCGCGCGCTGGCCGGGGCAATCCACCACGTCCACGCGAAGGATACCGGCCTCTACCCGGTGAATGCCGACGTTAACGGATACCTCGACACCAAGCATTACGGCGACGAGATGAACCGGTCGTGGATATTCCGCACCGTCGGCTACGGGCACGGGGCGGATTTCTGGTGCGACTTCGTCAGCACGCTCCGGCTCTGCGGATACGACGGCACGCTCTCGATGGAGCACGAGGACAGCCTGATGTCCCCCGCCGAAGGGCTGAGCAAGGGCGTGGAGTTTTTGAAATCGGTCGTCATCCGCGAGAAAAAAGGCAAGGTCACCTGGGCGTGAGGCCGCCTTGCCTGTGCAAACAGCCGGTGTGTTGTAGAGGCGGTTGTGCCAGCCGCCTGATCCCGCGTTGGGCGGTTGGCACAACCGCCCTCACAAAATGATCCGCAACGTGATCCTCGACTGGTCGGGCACGCTGGCGGACGATCTGTCCGCCGTGCTCGTTGCCACAAACGCGATCTTCCGGGAATTCGGGCGGAAGGAATTCACGCGCGAGGAATTCCGGGAGCATTTCCGCCTGCCGTTTTCGGGCTTCTACGCGGAGTTTCTTCCAGAGGCTACCTCCGAGGGGCTGGAGGCGCTTTACGAACGGTTTTTTCTCGGGCTCCAGGACGAGATTCCGCTGCTGCCCGGGGCGCTTGAGTTTCTGGAATACTGCCGGGAGACCGGGCGGCGGACGTTTTTGCTCAGCACCATCAAGGCCTCGCATTTTGACCAGCAGGCGGGCCGGCTCGACGTCAAACGGTTCTTCGAGCACTGCTACGTCGAGATCATGGACAAGCGCGAGAAGATCCGCGAAATCCTGGCCACGCACGGCCTGGACCCGAAGGAGACGATGTTTGTCGGGGACATGGTGCACGATATCGAGACCGCCCGGCACGGCGGGGTTCTGGATGTCGCGGTCTTGACGGGTTTTGATCCCGCAGATAAGTTGCTTGCTGCGCACCCGACAGTGGTCATGCGAGACATGGCCGCCCTGCGTAGGATGTTATGAATGAAATCTGGATCAAAGGACTAAAAGTGCGCTCGCTCGTGGGGGTCGTCGCGGAAGAGCGCGAGCAGGAGCAGGAACTTCATGTCGATCTCTGCATCCAGCCGCCAACACCGTTCGCCTACATGAGCGACGACATCATGCGGTCGATCGATTACGATGCCGTGGCCCGTAGGGTTCAGGGGCTGGCAGGCGAGGGGCCGCGCCACCTGATCGAAACGCTCGCCGCCGACATTGCCCGCCTGCTTGTCGATGAGTTCCACGCGGTGGCTGTCACGGTCGAGGTCCGGAAGCTCATCCTTCCCGATGCCGATTACGTCGCGGCGCGCTGCAGGCTGGAGCGCTGATCTGTAAAAATGTCTTCGCCTGAAGCCCCATCTCCTCCGCTCCCGCTCGCGTTGAACGACCTGCAGCGGCTCCCTTTGGACCAACTGATCGCCCGGGCCGCGGAGGTCGACCTGCGCGTGCGCCCCGATGCGATGCGGCATCATCTCGTTCTCGACCAGGCCCGCCACCAGCTCCACAAGGGCGGCGTCCTCACCGGAAAAGGCCTGCTGGAAAAAAGCGGCGACGCCGGGGTGATCCGCTGGGCGGCCTTCGATCTGAGGCCCGGGCCGGAGGATATCTTTGTTCCGGCGTCGGTGATGCGCCAATACCGGCTGCAGCCAGGCCTGATGCTGGAATTCACGATCCGGCTACCCCGGGACCGCGAGCGCGGGCTCACGGTGGACGCGCTGCAAAACATCGAGGGCATCCCTGTTGCCGATTGGAAAGTTCCCGTGGAGTTCGAAAAACTCACGCCGCTTTTCCCGAACCGCCGGATCCTCCTCGAAACGGCGACCAACCCCGAGGTGGCGGCCCGCGCCGTGGATCTCGTCGCCCCGCTGGGGATGGGGCAGCGGGGGCTCATCGCCTCGCCGCCCCGCGCCGGAAAAACCCTCCTGCTCCAGACGCTTGCCCGATCGATCCGGACAAACCACCCCGATGCCGCGCTCATCCTGCTGCTGGTTGACGAGCGGCCGGAGGAGGTGACCGATATGCGGCGGGCGCTGGATTGCGAAATCTATGCCTCGACGTTCGACGAGCCGGTCACCCGCCACGTCCAGATTTGCGAGGCCGTCTCCGACCGCTCGCAGCGGCTGGTCGAGCTGGGAAAAGATGTCATCATCCTCCTCGATTCCATCACCCGCATGGCCCGCGCCTACAACAACCTCCAGCCGAAAAAAGGCCGGACAATGAGCGGCGGCGTCGATGCCAAGGCGCTCGCCGCACCCAGAAGGTTTTTCGGCTCAGCCCGCAACGTGGAGGAAGGCGGGAGCCTGACCATTCTCGGGACAGCTCTCATCGAAACCTACAGCCGGATGGACGACCTCATCTTCGAGGAATTCAAAGGGACCGGAAACATGGAGCTCCACCTCGACAAGTCGATCGCCGAACTCCGGATCTTCCCCGCCATCCACATCGTGAAATCCGGAACTCGCCGCGAGGAGCTCCTTTTCCACCCCGAGGAATACGAGCGCGTCGTTCAACTCCGCAGGCAGCTTTCCGAACTTCCCTCTGCCGAGGCCATGGAAATCCTTTCCTCCAACCTCGTGCATACGCGATCGAACGCGGAGCTGCTCCTGACCGGACTCCGGGGAGTCTGACATGTGCCGCAAGCTCGCCTGGATTTTGTTGCCCGTCTGCGGGCTCCTCATCTGGGGAGCGTTCCGCATGGATGCGCCCGTGCGCGCCGCAGTCGTCGCCTCGCATGGCAAGAACTGGAAGAAGTCCGCAGATTTCAGGTTCCAGTCGTCGGTGCGGGTCTTCGGGGACTGGCCGCCGCTGATGGCGGGCTGCGTGGCCACGCTGATTCTGGCGAGGCTGCTGAAAAGCCGCCGGTGGATGCGGGTGATCGCCGCCGCGATGATCGCCTCGACGCTTTCAGGAATCGTGGCCAATGCTTCGCGGCTCACGACCGGACGCACGAGGCCGAAGGAAAGCCCGAAAATCGAACAGGGATTTTACGGCCCATGGCATGATGGGCGCCTGCTCGTCGGCCAACCGGCCTACAATTCCTTTCCCTCCGGGCACACCGCCACCGCATTCGGCCTGGCCGCAGTGATTCTTTTCGCCAGTCCCGCCGCCGGGATCTTTGCCCTTGCCGGAGCCGGGCTTGTGGCGTGGGCCAGCATCGCGATGGGCGCCCACCATCCCTCCGATGTCACCGTATCCGTGATTCTCTCGTTCGTTGTCGCATGGTTCGTCTGGCGGTGGATGCGCGGGCCCGGCGGCGGATGGATCGGGAAGGTGATGCGCCTTCCTTGACCGCATTTAAATTATAGGCCTGACCCCGTTCGCGACTGACCCGAATTTTTCATCCTTCCTCCCCGCGGGCCGAGGCTGTAGGTTCTGCCGCCTATGCTCAGAGCCGGAATCGTCGGGCTGCCCAATGTCGGCAAGTCCACACTCTTTAACGCTGTCACCCGCACGCGCAAGGCGCAGGCGGCCAACTTTCCATTTTGCACGATCGAGCCGAATGTCGGGATCGTCAGCGTGCCGGACGACCGGCTGGAGAAGCTGGCCGCGATTTCCAAGTCGGAGAAGATCCTGCCGGCGGCGATCGAGTTCGTGGACATCGCCGGGCTCGTGGCCGGGGCGAGCGAGGGGGAGGGGTTGGGCAATCAGTTCCTGAGCCACATCCGCGAGGTCGATGCGATTATCCAGGTCGTGCGGTGTTTCGAAAACGATGACATCCACCATGTCACCGGGTCGGTGGATCCGGTCCGCGATATCGAGATCATCAACACGGAGCTGATTCTGGCCGACATGGCCTCGGTGAAAAAGCGCGCCGAGCGCTCGCAGAAAGGCGCGCGCGCCGGCGATAAGGAGGCCAAGGCGGAGCTGGCACTCGCCGAAAAACTTCTTCCTCACCTCGACGCCGGGCGTCCGGCCCTGACCGCCGACCTCGGCCCCGAGGAAAAGGCCCTGCTCAAAGGGTTCTTCCTGCTCTCCTCAAAGCCAACCCTCTTTGCCTGCAACGTCGGGGAGAACGACCTCGCTGGCGATTCGCCGGCCGCAAAATTTGTGCAGGCGGTCCGGGAATACGCCGCCGCCCACCTCGGCAGCGAGGCGGTGGTCATCAGCGCCCAGATCGAAAGCGAGCTCGCCGATCTGCCGCCCGAGGAGGCCAAAGAATTTCTCGCCGGGCTGGGAGTCACGGACAGCGGCGTGAGCCAGCTCATCCGCGCCGCCTACCATCTGCTCGGCCTGCGGACCTACCTGACGACGGGGCCGAAAGAAACCCGCGCGTGGACGATCCACTCCGGCGACAAGGCTCCTGCTGCCGCCGGCGTGATCCACAGCGATTTTGAGCGCGGATTCATCGCCGCCCAGATCATCGCCTTCGACGACCTCATGGCCTTCGGCTCCGAAGCCAAGGCGAAGGAAGCCGGCAAGCTCCGCCTCGAGGGAAAAGAATATGTCGTCCAGGATGGCGATGTCGTCGAATTCCGGTTCAACGTTTAGCCTCAATGCTGTTCACTTAAGATCGGGGGAAGAGCGGGGATGCAACTCCCCACCCCTCCCACCAAACCAGACAGGCGGTTTGCCACGCATCCGGCTTTCCGGTCAGCATTTTGCTCCTTGTTGGAGGCTGGTCAGTTCCCTTGCTTGGGCCGCTTCAAGGCTGAAGAGCCCGAGGGTGTCAAAGTATCGATTCTTCCACCGGAGATGGGCCAACTACGGGGGAAGGCTTACCGCACCAATTTTCGCGCGATGGACGGCCACCCGAAATGCTCGTCATAAAAATCTGACAGCGCAGCCCGCCGCGAATCCGGCAGCGGGACCTGCTTGGAAACCGCGCTAGCCAGGGAGGCGAACGCGTTGGCGCCCTCCCCGACCGGGGAAAGGAAAATCAGCCGCTCTTCCTGCCCGAGAAGCATTTCGTCCGTCCAGGCCGAGGAGGTCGAAACCACGGGGATGCCGTGCTGGAACGCGGCGACAACCGATCCCCTCCGCGTCGAAAGCCCGTCCACAAATGGAGCGAGGATGAAATCCGCAGCCATCAGGGAGTCGCCGACCACACCGCCGGGAAGCAGCCCGCGATCCATGAACCGGATGCCATCGCCAAGCAACGGGCGCAGCGCTTCCCCGTCCGCGCCGATGTAAACCAGGGCGGTTTCAGGCGCGTGCGAGGCTACCCTGCTCGCCGCTTCGGAAATCCAGCCGAGAAGCCGGCTGCGGTGGGCGGACCCGAAGACTCCCAGAACGAGGGCGCGGCTCCCGATCCCGAGCCGCTTCCGCGCCTCGTCGCGCGGAAGGTCCGAGCGGTCGATATTCGAGCCGACAGGCAAATGGATTGCCTCCCGGCCGGTTGCGAAACGGATCGCAGGGAGCCACCGGCTGCAGGAGGCATAGAGCGAGGCGGCTGCCCGGCCGAGGAAAAAAAACTGGGGGATCTGCCAGAGCCGCATGCCGAACTGCGCCGCCGTTTCGCAGGGGACGTAGGTTTCGTGGAACATCAGCGCGAGGGGGAGGTGCTTCCGGAGCCGGGAGAGCACGAGAGGAAGCCACGGGTTGAAACCGCGGGGGCCGAACCCGAACGGGTTGTATTGGACGACCAGCCGGTCGAGCGCCGGGCCTGCCTCGATGGCGGCGGGAAGGTTTAGGATGCCGGCGGGGCGGGAGGGGTCGAAAATGCCGGCAACAGAAATCATTCCGTCGGGCGCGTAAGCATCCTGCCGCCCGGTGAAAACCGAAACCTCATGCTGCCTGGCCAGCTCCCGGGCCAGCAGGCGCGTGTAGTCTCCGATCCCGTCAACAGCGGGCGGGTAGGCGCCGGATAACAGCCCGATCCTCATCGCTTCAACGGCCTAAAAAAAGTGGCGGCGATAGGTCGTGTCATAGAGCAGATTTTCCGGCCGGCGGCCGATGACCCGGGCCGGCACGCCGGCGACAATCGCGCAGCGCCCGACATCCTTCGTCACCACGCTGCCCGCCCCGACCCCGCACCCTTCGCCGAGGGTCACGCCGGGGAGGATGATCGCGCGGCTTCCGACGAATGCCCGGTCCCCGATACGGACCGGCACTTCCCGGCCTTTGAAATCCGGCGAGGCGAGATCGTGGTCGGCCGTGAGAATGTGGACATCGGGCGAGATGCTCACGTTGGCTCCGATCTCGATGCCGCCGCGGTTGTCGAGGCGGCAGTTCTGGTTGATGACGGTGTTGGCTCCGATCCGGCATTGCCCGCGACAGTCCAGCCACAGCCCGGAAAGAATTCTGACCCCGGGAGCAATCTCGAGCCGCATGGCCTGTCGGTAAAAGCCGAGCCGGACGCGGCCGGAGGGGAAGTAGGCCACGAGGCGGTTGCAGACGTAGAGCAGCGCGTCGAAACGGTTCATTGAGGCGATCATGCGGAGAGGTTCCTTCTATCGTTTCTTTGTTTCATCGTGGGCGGATTCTATGATCGAGCGCAGTCCGGGCGCGATTGTTTCGGGCGAAAACGTGCGGCTCACGGCGAGCGCTGCCTGCGACAGGCGCTGGTAATTTTCATCGAGCGGAGCGCGGGCCAACCGGGTCATGAGTTCCTCCAGTTCGCCGTCGCCTGATACGGGGAGGCCGAACTGCCCCCGGTGGGTATTGTAGTAATCGATGAAGTCGTTTTTGATGTAGATCAGCGGCTTGCCCATGGCGATCGCATCGAGGAAAGTGGCGCTCGCTCTGAGCCGGTATGTCGGCGCGTCGCCGGTCCAGATCGCGTAGTGAACTTCTTTCAGACGTCGCTGGTATTCCTCCAGCTTCAACGCTTCCGACGAGGGGTTGTCACGCCCGATCCAGTTGATCCCGCAGCCGGTGGCAAGCCGGACCCGTTCCAGCATTTCCTTCGTGTCCGAGGCGCTGCGCTCGAAGCCGGCAAGATATCCGAAACGCATGGGCGGCGGCGGCAGTTCGTTGGATTCATCCCGCATGCTCAAGCACGGAAGGTCGATGGATGCCCACCGGGACGAAGCCAGCCCCATGGCTCGCATGTTATCGAGGATGGGTTGCCCCAGAACAACCGCCCGCATCCCGGACGGCACAGGAATTCTCGCCACCGCATGGATGGAGAGCGGATTTCTCACGCATTGGGTCACCGGGTTCAAGCGGAGCTCAGCAATACAGGCGTGCAGGAGAACCAATACTGCGGTGGAGCGCGGCCGCGTTGCGAGCATGGCCGCAAGCAGCGCCGGCGAGGAAGAGCAGAGGACCAGCACGTCAACCTTTTCGTCCCTGCAATAGCGTGCCAGCCGAAAGCCGGCGCTCAATAGCCGTGGCATGGCAGTGACATTTTCCCCTCCGCGAGTGATCCCGCCGAAGTCGGTTTGCCAGCGGATTTGGCCGGAAAAATCCCCGGCCTCCTGGCGCACTCTCGTGACGTGCGTCGATTCTCCGCTAAATGCCACGCTGGCATCAGGCATCGCAGACAGGACGGTTCGAACAAGCGCCGCGTTGAATGGGACATGCATCTGCCCGGTGCATTGCGGCTCTAAAAGTGTGATGTTCATTTCCGGGTTAATCCCGTGGCGGCCTGAGCGTGACCCAGACGGGGCGCAGAATCGCGGCAACCGTCTCCAGAACCCGGAAACGCGGATGCGTCGCCGGGATCCGTCCGGATTTCATCTCCGATTCCCAGTGTTTCGCCCAGGTTTGAAATGTGTAGTTTGCAAGGAATGCCGACATGACGAGGCCGAATGCACCTTCGCGATAGGCTCCCTTGTAGATGTAGAGATTGCAAAACGTGCGGAAGGACTCAAAGAGCGGCCGGCGGAGCAGGGGCGCGTTCGTTTTCACCAGCTCCGCCGCTTCCAGCGAGGTGTAGCGGTTCAGCGTGGCGAGGTAGTCGGCGATCGAATCCTTCGAGTAGTGGAGGAGCATTCCCTGCAGCTGGCGGATGGTTCCGGTGGTCACGATGCCTTCGTGCACGAGGCGGTCATTCCAGCGGGCGCGGCCGGTCTGCAGCAACCGGACAAGCCAGCCGCTGCCGTGCGTGTAAGGCGTGTGGACCCCGAAGAAAAACTCCTTCCTCCGCATCTGGTAGGCGGCCACGTCGTCGCCGGGCCCGTCGGCCAGCGCCTTCCGGATCTCGTCCGCGAGCTCCGGCGTGCACCGCTCGTCCGCATCGATGAAAAACGCCCATGGCGAGGTCACGTTTTCCAGCGCGAAGTTTCTCTGGTCGGAATAGCCGCCGGGATTTTTCGGTCCGAGCCGGTCGCTCAAAAATATCCGTTCCGTGTATTCGCGGGCGATGTCGGGAGTCCCGTCCGTGCTGCCGCCGTCCACGACAACAATTTCGTCCGCCCACCGGACGCTTTCCAGGCAATCGCGAACCCGCGCGGCCTCGTTGAACGTGAGAATGACGGCTGCAACCCTCATCAATGGCTCCGGGATTTTCCGCCCGCCAAGACCCGGCCCAAAACGACGCAAAACGAAACGCTCTTGCCCGACGCTCCCGAATCCGGCTGTAAGTCTTGCAATGAGTTCATATGGGACGGCACCCGCCGCACTAAAGACGGAGTTCAGTATCTATCAGGGAAAGCGCTTCGCAGACAATTGCAAATCAAGGTGTCCCATTGAGCGTGTCTCATTGAGCGTTGCGGATGGAATGAAAAACCGTCAGGGTGCGACGCCATGATCAGACATCCTGAAGTCTTCCAATTAAACAGCAGTCGAAGGGAATTCGCGTGAGACCGGATACTGTTTCCCGGAGGGTGGACATTCCTGTCCACCAAGCAGCGTGCGACAGGAATGTCGCACCTCCAAAGAATTGTCGGCTCATCCATTTTCCCGATAGGTCAGGATCTCTGATAATACGTGGTATGGCATGAAAGGGACAAAGTCGGCGGTCCGCGCCCCGCGGGAGGCGTTCCTGCTGGCAGGCGTTGGCGGCAGCATCGATGCGGTCGGGGTGCTCACCCTGGGCGGATTGTTCGTCGCCCACATGAGCGGAAACTCGGCCGCGTTTGGCGCGGCGTTCGGTCAGGGCGACTGGCGCGTCGGCCTGCCTCACCTGATGGCGATCCCGGTTTTCGTTCTCGGGTTGTTTCTCGGGTATCTGTGGATTCTGAAGGCGCGAACATACCTGCGCTGCGCCATGCTGCTGGCGGCGGAGGCCGTTTTGCTGGCGGTTTTTTTCGTGCTCGTCCGTTCCGGCGCAGGCTTTCCGTCTGCGGTCCCGGCGCTCCTGGCTATGGGCCTGCAAAACGCGACGCTGCGGGAGATGGGCAAGTCATCTTTTCCGACGACCTACGTCACTGGAGTGCTCGACATGTTGGGGAAATCTGCGGCTCGCGCGGTTCTGGAGCGTGGAGGACCCGCCCTGGACGACGCCCGCCTGGCTGGCGCGGTCTGGATTTCCTACGCCGCGGGAGCGATCCTCGGGAGCGCTGGGCTGGCGGTTCTTGGCCCGGCAGTTGTTTTTGTCCCGGCGATCATCCTCGCCGCGCTCGCGATCCGCTTCGCCCGGATCGGTTCGCATCTCGATGCCCCGGCGGGATAACTGGCGGGCCCCGCGCGAAGTCCCGCCTCGACCGCGCCAGACAGTCGGTGTTGTATCTTTTCCATGAAGACACAGCTTCTCGGAACCAGCGGCATCGAAATCTCGCGGCTTTCCTACGGATGCATGCGCATTTCCGGTTCGTGGGACAGGAACACAGTGGACGATGCCGTGATCGCGCGGGGGATCGAAATCCTCGAGTCGGCGGTGGATGCGGGTTACACGTTTATTGATCACGCCGACATCTATGGCGACACGGCGTGCGAAACTATTTTCGGGCATGCGCTCGAGAAGCATCCGGAGTGGCGGGAGCGATTGGTGGTGGCGACGAAGTGCGGGATCCGGGTCGAGGACGAGCCAAACCCGGGCCAGCCGCACCGTTACGATTTTTCTTACGAGCACATCCTGGCCTCCGTTGAGGAATCGCTCGGGCGCCTGCGCATACCACGGATCGACCTGCTCATGCTCCACCGTCCGGATTTTCTGGCTGATCCTGCGGAGATCGCGAGGGCGTTCAATGAACTGCGCGCGTCCGGCAAGGTGAGGGAGTTCGGGGTGAGTAACTTCCGCCCGTCCCTCCTCGCGGCGGTGCAAGGCGCGCTGCCGTTTGCCCTGCAGGTGAACCAGGTCGAGATCCATCCGCTACGGCTGGATTGCTTCACGGATGGGACGCTGGACCAATGCCTCGAGCGCTCGATCACGCCGATGGCTTGGAGCCCGCTGGCGCAAGGTCGGGTGGGGGCTGGCCACGAGCCCAAGCCGGACGCGCCGAACCGGGGCCAACATCTTGCCATCCTCGCGGCGCTGGATGAGGCGGCGGCTCAGTTCGGCTGCGACCGGACGGTCGTTGTTCTGGCGTGGCTGCTACGACATCCGGCCGGCATTGTCCCGATTGTGGGAAGCGTTCAGCCGGCGCATATCCAAAACGCGGCGAAAGCCACCGAGATCGAGATGGACCGGGATACCTGGTATCGGATCCTCCTCGCCGCCCGCGGCGTTAAACTGCCTTAGTTTTTGACATACATCTCCAGCCGGCAATCGAACCCGGACATGTCCACGATCCGGCGGGATTGCAGCTTGAGAGGGCGGTGGGGAGACTCGCACTTCAGAGGGTTGATAAAGACCAGCCGTCCGCCCGGCCTCAGTGCCACGGCTGCGACGGCAAAAAGATCGGCAATCAACCGCCGGAGGTCGGGCACCGGGACGCGCATGCCGAGCGGGGGGTTCGTGATGATGAGGCCCACGCGACCGGCTTCGAGACCCTCGATGGATTCGTGCTCCCGGAAATCGCAGCAAATCAACTGCGCGGCCGTCGGGGCGATCCCGGCCGTCCGAAAATTGTCGTGCGCGGCAGCGATGGCCTCTGCGCTGAGATCCGTTCCAAAAAGGCGGCGCACCCCGCCGCGCAGCGCGCATTCGACCAGCTCGACACCCGACCCGCAAAAGGGGTCCCAGACAATTTCCTCCTCGATCCTGCCAGCGAGCCGCGCCATGCAGGCCGCAAGAGGCGGATGCGACGCCGCAGGAAGATCCTGCACGCGGTAGGCGAACCTCGGGTCGGGTATCAAACGCGGACGCAGCTCCGCCATTTCACCGCGCGCCGCGGAATGGACATCCATCGCCCAGAGCGCGCTTCGGGGGTCGTTGAGAATTTCCGGGCACAACGCATACACGCGGTTCGCGAGCTCCCGCACCGCCGCACGCTGGTGGCCTTTGGACACATAATCGATCCGGTAGCGCGCGGTCCCTTCGGTGAAAGCCCGGAACAGGCGCAGGGCCAGCGGCGAGGCCATCAGCTCCGCAAGCCCTCCAACCGGTGCCGCGCCCAAACAAAAGCCAGCCGTGCCGAAACACCTCAATTTGTATACGTCGGCCAGCGAGAACGGAGCCACGGGCGCGATCACTACCAGTCCGTCCGATTGATCGAGGACGCGGAATTTGCCGCCCGCGGCAGCCGCTTCGTCATGCACGATGCCCTCGAGTCCCCGGCGGCCGCGGAGATGGATCGCCACGCCCGCGAAGTCCTCGAGCACGCGGTCCATCCGAATGGCGCCCGGGCTTTCGCTCCTCGCCACGGCCGCGCGCGCCTTCTGCTCGGTCTGCGGGAGAACTCCCCGCGCCACGGCCAGCGTCTGCTCGCCGCCGATCTTATCCAGCGCTCCCGCCAGAAATTTTTTTTCGCGGTCGATGGCCGTATTTTTCAGCAGGGCGAGCAGTTCGGATTCCTCCTCCCGGCCCGCGCCCGCTTTTGGCAGCGCGTTCATCGCATACCGGCGGACTTTTTCCGACGGGTCGCTCAGCAAACTCCTCAGCCAGCTGCGCACCTCGTTTGCGAGCTCTCTCGGGCCGGATTCCGAAAAGACCACTCCGACCGCGCGAACCACGGCAACGCGTTCCTCGCGTTCGGCTGGCGTCGCGGCATCAAATCCCGGAACCTCTTCGGCCCATAGCTTTTCCCACGGCAGCCGCCGCAACTGCTGGTAAAGCTCCTTGCCCGCGTTTTGCTTCTTCATTCAGGACGGGCGTTTCTCACCTTCCAAGGATTGTTCGCGGAAATTCCCGCGCCGTCAATCACTGCGCGAACAGGGCCTCGCCCTTGCGCTCAGCCGGAAATGCAACTACTGTTCTCATTATGAATGCGAGGCGTTCTTCGTTCCGCCCGGGGCCGTTCGTCGCGGCAAAGCTTGCGGTCTTGCTTGCCATTTCTCCCTTCCCTCTTCTCGCGCAGATCTCCAGCCGGCCGGTTCCAACGCCCGTTCAGTATGGCCCGCAAAAATTGAGCCAGGAACAACTGGTCGTGCTTCTCGCGCCGGTCGCCCTTTATCCCGACGCGCTGATCGCCCTCATTCTCCCGGCATCCACCGTGCCGTCTGATGTCGTTCTGGCCGCGCGGTATTTGAAGTCCAACGGGGATCCGGAGCACACGGAAAATCAGCCGTGGGATGAGAGCGTGAAGTCCCTCACTCGTTATCCGGAGGTGCTGGCCTGGATGGATCAGAAGCTCGAATGGACGGCGTCGCTCGGAGAAGCGTTTGTCGAACAGCCCGCGGATGTGATGAGCGCGGTTCAGACATTGCGCCAGCAGGCTAAGGCCGCCGGCAATCTCGCGGACACGCCACAGCAAAAGGTGGTCGAGGAGGAAAGTTCCATCCGCATCGTGCCGGCGGATCCGGATGTGATCTATGTCCCTCAATACGATCCGCAGGTCGTCTATATCCAGTCCTACACGTCGGTTCCTTTTGTGACATTCGGCCTCGGATGCGCCGTCGGCATGTGGCTTAGCTACGACTTCGACTGGAACCGCCGCTGCTTCTATCGGGGCAATTGGCGGGGATGGAACCACGGCGGAAATCGTGGTGGAGCGAGCCTCGTCAATATTGACATCAATAACGCGAACCCGTGGCAGCCGAGCGCAAACGCCCGCCGCCAAACAATCCAGCGTCAAATCAACAACAACGAAAATGCCCGCCACCAGGCCGCGAGTTCCGGTGTGGTCAGAACCGGGCAGCAGGCGGTTTCTGGAAGTGCCAACAACCGGGCGGCCCG
>Ga0247840_10004373_pt1 | contig 22455 bp, 38 predicted proteins | sample LaCruzMarch2015__FD_192404 | JGI IMG/M metagenome (GOLD analysis project Ga0247840, IMG submission 192404) | Freshwater microbial communities from meromictic Lake La Cruz, Castile-La Mancha, Spain - LaCruzMarch2015_17m | ecosystem: Environmental > Aquatic > Freshwater > Lake | place: Spain... | reverse complement strand
GAGGCCGTGTGTCTGAAGGCGGTGGAGAGCGACGGCTACGCGCTCCAGTACGTGAAGGACCAGAGCGAGGCCGTGTGTCTGAAGGCGGTGGAGAAGAACGGCGACGCGCTCCAGTACGTGAAGGACCAGAGCGAGGCCGTGTGTCTGAAGGCGGTGGAGAAGAACGGCGACGCGCTCCAGTACGTGAATCCGTCCATCTTCGAACCAGACGGAAACGCGAAGACGAAGCAGCCGTGTCCGCGTTGTGGCGGGTGCGGCGAGGTGGAAGAGTAGCGGACGCACGCGCGTGCGCGAAGGGAGGCGACCGATGAGCGACTACATCGTCACTGTTTGCGCTCACTGCGGTGCAAAGTTCACAGAGGGCCTGTGGTGGCATAACGTATCGTTCAGAGAGGGCGAAACGACGCCGGGGCGTCCGACATCCGCACCGTTTCAATTCAAGCCGGGTCAATGCCCGCGATGCAGAAAGATAAGCCCGGTGGGTAATGTGCAACGAGTAACATGGCAAACAGCCTGAGAGGAGGGCGACCGATGAATACGTACGCTGTCTGGAAATACCCTGTCAGAATAGAAGACTACTTTGAGATCGAGATGCCCAAGGGTGCGAAGATCCTATACGTGGCAACGCAAAGCGAATCGGCGTGGCTATGGGCATTGTGTGATACGGGAGAAACCGCCGCCGAGGTACGTCGCTTCCGACTCGCAGGTACAGGTCATTCGATTCAATGCGGGTTCTTTAGTCAACAGCCGACGTACCATCACCGGCCGACGTACCTCGGATCGTTTCAGTTACACGGAGGGGCGCTCGTGTTTCACCTCTTCGAGCGCGGCCCGGAAGATACAGAAGACAAGAAAGAAGGCGCAAAATGATCAACTGGAAAGAACTCGTAGAGAAGAGTGGCGTCGCCATTGCCATCGCGGAGGCGGCGAAGAACCAGATCATCAACAGCATCGACCACGCCCTGCAGAAGGAGCTGGAGGACACGAGGAGGCTGCTGGAGGCGAAGGACAGGGAACTGCACGAGATGCAGGCCGAAGTCAAGCGGCTGAACGCCCTGCTGGAACTGGAGATGTCCTCCCACAGGAAGGACGAGAAGTGATCGTAGACCTCAAGGAGTTCCACGAGCACCTCCGCACGGACGTCAGCGAGGGGGCGGCGGCTACCTACGTCCGCATCGTCTCTCTGGCGCTGTCGAAGTTCCCCGGTGATCCGATGCGGCTGCTGGCGCAGAAGCACCTGTCGAGCAGCACGAAGCACTCGTACCACTCCGCGTTGCGTCACTGGGCGCAGTTCACCAACGACGACGACCTCCTCAAGCGGCTCAAATCTCCGGAGCTGAAGCGCACGTTCAAGGACTCCCGACGTGAGGAGCACCGCAGCAAGGACCGGCACATCGTGCAGCCGTTCTCTCCCGACGAGGAGAAGCGCATCTACGCCGCGCTCAAGAAGTGGCGGGAGGACGAGAGCCTACCTGTCTGGCAGTGGCCCGCCGTCAGCATGATGTTCATGCTCGGGCTGCGGGCGGGTGTAGACCTCGCGTACCTCGCACACCGCGACGTCGATGCCGCCATCAGGGACGGCGTCGAGCTGACCATCGTCACCAAGGGGGCGAAGGAACGCTCCGTGCCCGCCATCCTCGTGATGGACGAGCTGCGGACCCTAGCGGAGTTGGAGCAGCCGTGGGGCATCCTAGCCGACCTCATCGTGTCCGACCGCGCACCAGACAGCCCTCGCAAGGTGGCGAACGCCTACGAGACCCTGCGCCTGTGCGTCAAGAAGCTCGCTGAGGAGGTCGGCATCCCGCCGGGGGACATGCACACGCACCGCTTCCGGCACAACGCGGCGAACCGCCTGTACGAGGCGACGAAGGACGTCGTGAAGGTACAGAACTTCCTCGGACACGAGAAGAGCGTCACGACGATGGGCTACCTGAAGAAGAACAGAACGCAGGCAATCGGCGAAGACCTGATCGCGGCGATGAAGCACCTGCGGGACGAGGAGGAGTAAAGCTGCGATGACGTTCTCCTACCATAGAATGGGTACTGTTGCGCTTGAATATGCTTGCGCCGAACACTTCTTCACCTACGGAGAAGAACTCGTATCTAGCGGAGCAGGCATATTTCTTTTCGACTTCTCGTTGCCGGGAGATGGCCCAGCAGAAGACGATCTGCCTCGGCCGCTTCGCGGCCTCGGCGAGGAGCTTGGAGGGAGAAGATGACTCGAAGATACCTGCAAAACGCTGACGGCACAGTCACGCGTGTCCCCTCGGTACGACTCCGTCGATCCGTGAAGCGCACGGAGCGGGGCTGGGCGGGGCACTACATCATGGGTTCCCGATGCGCCTACCACCGCAACACGCTGCTGACCTGCGGCGAGCAGCAGGTCATCGTGTCCACGGTGGGTAACCTCCGCTCGCAGGACGCGGTACTACGAGGTGGGATGGCTACGCTCGCGCACGAGCGGTACTACGAGACGATGGCATTCCACGCGTGTCAGGCCGGGGGGTACGTCGAAATCCGCGCCGAGAGGCAGATCGACTTCGCCTCTCCGTGGAAGATCACCGCCAAGAAGGTGGAGGATCTGCTCGACGATGTCGATAACGTCGCCGACCTGATGCACGAGACGGTCGTCGCCGAGCTGATGAAGAAGCTGGCGCACGGCGAGATTCCGAAACCGAAGCCTGACGCTCCTGTAGGGGAAGACGAGTGATGACCCCCTTCGAGAAGCACATGCGAAAGTATCATCCCGGCAGCACGGTGGCGCGGCTATCGCAAGAGAACGCAACCTTTCGGGAAATTTTAGAGGCGCTCGCTGCGGAGACGGATGATATTCACTTCTACGCCTTTTTACGTGCGTTCCTTGACACAGAGGAGGACGAGTGATGTCACCCGAAGAGTGGAGCTACGCTCTCGCCGAGGAGGCATTCGCCTGCGGACACGAGCCGCGAGTGCTCGGCTTCGCCGACGGCACCGAGGTCATACTGACGAGCTGGGCGACCGATGAGTACGGCACCGTGAGGATCCTCAACGAGCCTCATCTGGTGCAGAAGCTGGAGCGGTACAGGGACGACCTCGGCGTGCGGTGGTACACGATAGTCGAGTACGACCCCAAGGAGTACAACGCGTGGCTGCGCGCCTGTAGGGAGGCGAGAGCCGTATTACCGGCACCGCCGTCGTACCACGACGACATCGACGTGCCCGACTTCATCGGCGCGGAGCTGTGGGAGGAGTTCAACAGATGAGCGGATCACACTACGACTGCTTCTACGAGTGGGACGACTTCGCGTTGGCCGCTCAGAACATCGATCTCCTCAAGGAGGTCTTGCGGGACTACGAGGCGGAGCCTGACATGGAGGCGGCGGCGACGTTCCTCCGTGAGGCGATCCGGCTTCTGGAGGATATGGCGGCGTTCTGGTCTATGCGCCCCTACGCCGAGCTGTGCAGGATCATGGATTGGTACCAGTCCCTCGACTACGGCAAGGACAGCTTCCGTGAAGCTGTGCAGTGCCATCTGGAGAAGTGGAAGAGCGAAGTGAAAGGACAAAAAAATGACCACAAAGTGTAACATCAACTGCGCCATCGTCGGCTGGGCGAGGAAACACTTCTGCCCGACGTGCCCCGGTAACACCGACCGACCGCACCTCAAGGAGATTTACGATGCAGAGAACGCTTTCTCTACTACCAGTGCACCTTACGAACACCGCCTCAACGGCTTCGACCCGGATACCGTCTCTCTCGTGATCGATCCCGGCTTCGAGTGGCATGAATGGCCCGGCAGCGGAGGCGAGCTGCGTGAGAGGAGACGAGCGTGAGTGAAAAGTGTGAGCAGTGTGGAAAGGCTCTGCGGAAGCCATGGCTGGAGAAGACAGGCGGCGAGCTGCTCTGCCGTGACTGCTTCAACGGCTCGACCTCCTGCGACGACTGCGGCAAGACGTTGCCGTGCAGACAGACCGTCACGCTGAAGCAGCACACCATGTGCCGTGAGTGCATGTTGAAGGACGAGCTGCCGGTCGAGGTGACGCTCGTCCGATCGAACTGGGCACCGTGGAGTGAGCAGGAGGTGATCCCGGTCGGCGACCTGCTGTATCCCGATCTGACGGGGAGGAAATCAAGACGCGTACAGGCCGCCGTGCACCCCTCTGCCGGTGTCGCCGTGAAAGGAGCGGTAGGATGAGAGAGTTGACACACAAGTCGATAGAGCAGCTCTACGCGACGCTGACGCAGTACTACGACGCCGAGCTGATCGACCACTGGGACGGCGGCAGGGAGACGTCTGTGGCCCTCCTGACGCTCTACCTCGGTGCTCTCGGCGTACCCAACGTCCCGTACTTCTTGGAGCACCTCGACATCAACCTCGACTATGAGATCTACATCCCCGGCCAGCCGGGGAATGAGGACGAACCCCTTCTGGATCAGGTGCAGCGATGCGCCGTCGTCCTGCAGCGCGTCCTGTACGCACAGGAGTGCGACAGGCCGGTGGAATGCAATCTACTCTACCTGCTCAGTCCCACCGTGCGCGTACGCGCCGAGATACAGGCACACCGCGCCTCCGTCGAGGTGCTGTACTGGTATAAAGCCATGCACCCCGACGGCGTCGTAGAATTCCTCGACCACGGAGTCACCTCGTCTCTCTACGATACCCTGCAGGATTACGGATGCAACGACCTCACCATCGAGATGGCGGAGGGCGCGCGGCTCATCGACGAGATGCTGGAGTCCGTGAAGAGTGGTGAGATCCAGTGTCAGGCGGCGAAGGACATCATCCGGTTCTACGGGTGGGACGAGGTATCGGTGCGTGGCTAGCTGCAGCAACCAGCGTACGCGCAGCGTCCTTACCGAGGAGCAGCAGACGGAGCTTGTCGCCGACTACGTCGCCGGGATGCGACGCGTGGACATCTCCGCGAAGTACGCCCTGTTCCCCACGCAGATCTACGCCTACCTCCGCAGGCGCGGCGTGCAGGCGAACCGGCTCCGCAGGAGCAGCTCCCTGACCTGCTGCGTCTGCGGGCACCAGAGAGAGATGCCAGCGTACTCACCGAGCAGCCGCTTCCGCGCCCTCGCCACCTGCGGCGACGAGGCGTGCAAGAGCATCCTGCTCTTCCGGCCGGAGATTCGGAAGCACCACAACGACGCTCCCTGCGGCAGGAAGAATTCGTGGGTCCGACACTACATCGAGTGGCCCGACCACCTGAACGTCGAGACGTACGACGAGATCACAGACCTCGACGCCGCCGAGCTGGCAGCTCTGGAGGCGGCGTTCGAGCTGGGTGTCAACGACATCGGCGAGGACATCTCGCCGGAGGCGCGCAAGTCACTCTGGGGCCGCCTGTCGATGCTGTCCGTCGCGGTACACCTCCGCTCGGAGGAGGCGGCCGACACCGCGATCACGCTGCCTGCGAAGCGGCCTCTCGCTACCTTCCTGCGACGGTACTTCGGCAAGGACACGGAGGAGTCCGCAGCCGTCGCCGACGCCTTCGACGTCCTCTACCTGTGGAGATGCAGATGCCCGCAGCAGGAGACCTACGTCCTGCGCTCGACAGCAGATCTTCCGACCGCGCCGGGGGAGTACGGCACCTGCACGACGTGCTCCGCCGCCGCACTGGTAATCAAATGAAACTGAAACCCATCGAAGTCTTCCTCATGAACGTGCACCCCGAGGTCGTGCAGCGCGGCACGACGCTGCTCGTCGGTACCGACGTCGAGTTCGGGAAGGTGGACGGCAGCGACATCCGGCGGCTCGTCCGCGAGCACCGGGCGGCCGGGCAGGACGCCCTGAAGGGCTTCACGAAGTGGCTCGTGCGCTCGGAGGGCATCAAGCAGGCGAAGGCGTGCAACGTCACCGCCACCGTGTGGAACGCCCTCTGCATGACGTTCGACCCGGAGACGCGAGCTGCGAACCCAACCGCTCTGCTCGACAAGAATGACGAGACGTACACCTACGCCACGAAGGCCGTCATCGCGCACGCCCTCAAGTTCTGGGCGCGGTACAACAACGACGCCGCTCTGTACGAGCGGATCATGATCTGGTCGCAGCGACCGAACTGCACGCCGCAGTACGTCCTCGACACGCTCCGCAACACGCCGCCGTACACGCGCACAGAATACCGACGGCTGCTGAAGGCTCTGGAGGAGTACCGAGGGTCGCCGCGGTATCCGTGGGCATGGCCCTGCCTCCGGCTCGCCTTCACCTGTGGCACGCCCTTCTCCGAGATCGTCTATCTGGAGCGCACAGCGGTGCGGCAGGCGCTGCAGGAGGGGGAGATCCTGCTGAGGATAGGTCGCGTGCACGGGCGACAGGTGCTGCCGATCTCGCGCGTCAGGGAGGAGCTGGAGTACCTGATGTCGTTCCCCTTCGAGTGGAACGTCGTCGGCGACCTCACCGACCCCGTCAAGCGCACGACGCTCCGACAGGGGTACTCGACGCAGCCGCTGACGCGTGTCGTGAAGCTCGTGTTCACGCGCTCCAAGGTGCCGTACACACCGAACTGGGCCGCGAGGATGCGGTGGTCAGCCGCGTGGCAGTACTACCAAGCCACCGACAACCTCGTCGGCGCAGCACAGGTGCTGCGCTACAAGGGCACGCAGAAGGTGGCGCGTTTCTTCGAGGAGCTGAAGAAGCAGGCGGCGGCGACGGAGAAGGACAAGGTGGAGGAGGATCCTAGCTCCACCCTCTGATGTCGTCGGGGTAGTCCTCGTCCGAGGGGATGTCCTCCGGCTCGACGTACTCCAAAGTGACGTCCTCCGGGTCGTAGTTGTTCCACGTCAGCGGGAAGCACTCGGGACAGTCCGGCTCGCCGCACCTGCATCTGCCCTTGCCCATCTTACTCTCCCAGACCAATCTTGCTGATCTCCCGCATCGCCGCGCGGAAGGCTCCGTTCACCATCTCCATCCACTCGGCGCGGGCGTTGTTCAGGTACACGTCGTTCAGACCCTCGGGGCCGACCTGCCGCATCGCCATGAAGAGCAACACGCGTGCCGCCTCCGAGACGTTGGGTTCGCCTTCCTTGTTCATCATGTTGTGCCGCGTCGCGAACGCCCGCACCGTATCGATGACCTCGTCGGTGACCCGGATCGTGATGACCCGCTGCTGTACCCTAGCCACGCTACGCCTCCGCGTCGAGCTTCTTCTGGAAGAAGTCCACCACCGCGAGTAGGTGCTTCTCAGCCGAGCGGCGACAGACGCGCCGCTGTGCGGCGGTCAGCGCATCCCACGCAGGGAGGTCAGGACGGCTCCTGCACACGCGGCGGGCGAGAACCTCGATCAGCTCCTCCGCCCACACCTCGGAGCCGTTGGGCAGCTTGGCGCACGCCTTCGCGATGTCGCGCAGGGTAGTCACCTCACCCCTCCGTCGTATGCTTGTGGAAGAACTTGATGTACCCCTGCGGATCCTGCGCCCCCTCCACCTTGCCGACCACCTTGCCGCCGCGGAACGCGACCATCGTCGGGAGAGACCTCACGCCGAACCTGTCGGCCGCGCTGTCATTGACGTCGCTGTCCAGCTCGACCACCTTGATGCATCGCTGGCTGCTGCGGAGAGCCGCGTCGATGGCCGGGCGTGACGCCTTGCACGCCCCACAGAACGCCGAGGCGAACTTGACGAAGAGCGTCTGCGTCGGGTTCGCCCGCGACTGCTCCACGAGCTGCTGGAGCTGCGGAGCGGCGACCGGGATCACTACGCGAGAACAGTGGTTAGATGCCATTCAGAAAACCTCCTCGGCGTCGGCGCAGCACGTCGAAAATCTTCGGCGAAGGCGTCCTCAAGAATCTGTACGAAGGCGGAGCGCGGCGCGTAGACGTAGTAGAGGATCCAATCATGCCACGCGCTGTCGGGAATCTCAGGAGTGAGCAGGCACTCGGCGCAGACGTGCTGCCCACGGAACGTCGTACCGGGGAGAGCCGCACCGTGACCACACACCTCGCACGCCTCCCAATCCAGCCAGCACGAGATGCAGCAGTCCCCCAGAGGCGTACGGCGTATGTCGGGACGGTTGGATTCATGGTACACATTCCTCGCGCGGCACCCGCTCACCGAGCACAGGGGTGCTGGCAGGAAGCCTTTCCACTGCTGCAGTCTGTAGGATACGATCTGCCACGGCTCTTTCACGCCCAGTTCTCACCTTCCTGTCCTCTTTTTAGGTACTACGTCCGTGTGGATACGTCAACTAAACGGTCCCGACGCGCCCTATCAGCCTTTCTATGACACAACCGACACAGCCACTGAACCTCTAAAGGCTTCGAGTAGTCCTCATGATGTGCATCGACAAAGTAATTCGATCCACAAACAGAGCAGACATCAACCCGCTTAATAGACTTATTGTTGATCGCCATCGCAAACGCTACTCTCGCTCGATACTTGTCTGGATTACTCTCCCTCCAACGACGATTATACTCCCTATTCTGATCCACATGATTTTCGTTGTACTTCCTACTGTACTCTCTGTGGTAGGCTCTGTATTCCTCTCTATGAGCCTCACGATAGCGTACTACACTAAGGCGTTCCTGATCTACACGCTCCAAACGCCGCACCCTCTCACACTTACAGCACCAAGATCGTAAACCGGACTTATTACGCGAACGCTTATGAAACTCGGAGGATGGTTTTACCTCCTTACAGTGAGTACACTCTTTAGCATCAATTACCATGTCAACCAGCGGCAGTCTTACCAATAAAGGTATTTACAGGGAATCTCATTGTATTAGTACCACCGGATACAGGAGAGGCAAATGTAATCTCCGCATACAAATCCTCTTTGAGATGCATCGCTTCTTCCTCTGCGTCATCTTCCAGCACCTCGGCGGCCAAGTAGTCATGTATTTGCAAAACAGGCCACACAGACTTCTGATAGACCCCCCTAGCGATCAGGTCGTCCACCCACCGAATCGTCGCGAGGTTCACGATGTCGCCTGCGAGGCCCTGCACCGGGTGGTTCCTCGCGACGGTCGCGGAGGCTCCGCCCATCGGGAACTTCCGCAGGCGGCGCGTGAGCATGGTCCGCAGGTTGTGCGTCTCCTGCGCCACGCGGACGAAGTAGTCCCCCGAGGCGTTCATCATCGGGTACATCCCGTCGAACACCGTGCTCATGTGCTCGACCTCGCGCAGCACGTCCTCCGGGTCTTCATCCAGACGGTCGGGCAGGATCGTCTCGAAGAGCGTCCCCGCCTCCGCCCCGTAGATCTTGCCGAACGTCACCGGCTTCCCGCGGTCGCGCAGGATCTTCTTCCCCCTCGCGTCCGCGTCGCGGAACGCCTGCCCGAAGAACGCCTCCGCGTGCACCGCGTGCACGTCGGCGTTCTGGTTGAACAGGTCGATGAGCTTCCGCTCACCCGAGAGCAGCGCGAAGCCCCGCAGCTCCAGTGCGTTGTAGTCGGCACCGACGTAGCGCGTGCCCGGCGTGGCGAGCATCATGCGCTTCATGTTGATCTCGCCCGGCCGCTTGCCTGCAGGCCAATTCTGCACCGCGGGGGCGAAGCCGAAGCGGCCGGAGGGCGTCGAGGTGATGTTGCCCACAGAGTGCAGCCGCCCGTCGGCGTGCAGCTTCTTCTCCAACCCAACGAGGTAGGTCGAGTACAGGTGCTGCTCCTTGCGGAACTTCATGAGCGCGGGGATGATCGGGTGCTTGTGGAAGATCTTGTAGAGCTGCTCCTTCGCCGTCGAGAGCTTGCCGGTGTCCGTCACGGCGTGCGCCGGGAGACCGAGCTTCTTGTACAGGAGGTCCGAGAGCTGCGGCTGCGACGCCGGGTTGAAGTCCTCGACCCCCGCCTCGCGGGCGTAGCCCTTCACCAGAGCGTCCAGCTTGTCGAGCGTGCCGGGGTGCTCGGGATCCTCCGAGCGGTACACCTTGGCGAGGCGGCGCACCTCACTCATATCGATGAGGATGCCACGACGGAACCAATCGATGGCGATGTCCATCATGCGCCGGTCGCACTCGTACACCTGCTCGACGCCGTGCGCGACGACCTGCGACTTGAGCGCGTCGTTGACGACGCACGTCGTCTGCACGTCACACGCGTTGTACCAGAACAGCGCCGACGCCTTGCTCACGTCGTGCCGGTCACTCTGGTCGTCCCACTCCCCGAAGGCCTCGGAGAACTCGGTCTTCCACGGAGGTATGGACAGGAACTGCGAAGCCATGGACTGCAGGTCGTGGGGCAATTTAGGATACGCCGCGTGGTGACGGAGAAGAGCGTCGTCGCACACGGCGCGGAGGCGGTCACCAAAGTAGCGTCGCTGTCGCAGCACGGGCACGTCATAGATCTTGTTGCTGAAGACAAGGTGCATCTCCTCATCGCGGAAGATCCGCTTCAGTTCCGTCCACACGCGCCGCCAATCGTCCGGCCGCCAGTAGCGGTGGAAGTAGCCCGGCCATGGGATCGCGTACGCCTTCTCACAGGTGCCGACGCCGATGGTCCGCAACGCGCACGTCAGGGCGTCGAGGCCGGTGGTCTCGACGTCCACACCCATCTCCCCACGAGCGTGGCAGTCCTTGAGGAACGCGAGCAGCTCCTCGACGTTCAGCGCGTCGCCGACGTCGGGGAGCCACAGGCCGGTGTCGCCCTTCGCGAGACTCCACGCCTTCGCGAGGTCGTCGCGCAGCAGCTCGACCCAGATGCGCCGCTCGTCCTGTCGCAGGATTCCGGCGGGGTGAATGGAGCAGGTCGCGAGGTAGCTGTACGCCTTGTGTGACTCCGAGAAGGGCGGGCCGTCAACGAGACCCGTGACATACACATCGCCGACGCTGTGCTCCCAACAGCAGCCGCGGTACTTCTCGATCCCCTTGAGACCCGTCAGGTGTTCGAGTGCCGTGTTCCCCACCGCCATGACGACCTTCGGACGCAGGTGCTCGATGAGCGCGTCGGTCAACCCGTGGCAGCACTTCGACGCGAGCTTCATGTCCTTCGCCGACGGCTTCACCCCGCCCGAGAGACCACAACGGATGGAGTTGCTGATGTACGGCTTCGGGATGTCGAGCGCCTTGAACAGGCTGTCGAGCATCTTGCCACTCGCGCCGACGAAGCACGTCCCGCTGCGTACCTCGTCGCGGCCCGGAATTTCGCCGATCAGCAACAGGCGGTTCTCCTCGATGAGAGGGTCGCGGTCGAGCACCGGCTTGCCCTTCTCGTAGAGAGGACACTGGAGGCAGGAGGGGGCTTCCTTGTGACGGAGGAGCGGCATCTCTTACTCCCTTCCCTCTACGCTGCTCCGGCTCGGTGCGCGGAGCGCACCGAGCAAGGCGCTTTGAGGAGGATAGCCGTGGGTGGAGAAGTGCTCCTCGATCTCCGTACAGCCACCGTGAGTCCTGCTACTCGGTGCCGTTGTAGTGCGGGCTATAGGTGTTCGACGCGTGCCCCACCGGCCATGCGCTCCAGTTGGTTGGGTGCTCGTCCACGCTCAGTTCTTCCCTTCATCCGACGAAGACGAGGAGAGCTTCTCCCGGATCATCCCGATGACGTCACTGCTGCCGGTGATGATGCGGACGGAGGCGAACACCGTGTCGAAGATCCGACCGACCGTCGCCTTGCTGTGCCCTCGCCTCTCGACGTCCGCGCCGATCCACGCGACGATGACCTGCGCCGCGTCCTCCGAGGAGAGCTGTCCCCTGAGACCCGACGCGAAGGAGATGATGTCCCCCAGCTCCGACATGCGTACCTTGTGCTGCACGATGTCGGCCTTCATGGCGTACGAGTCGATGAACTGCATGATCGTGTTGAGCGAACCCGTCGAGGCGTCGAGCGTCTCGGCTACGTCACGCAGCCTCTGCAGGATGGCTATGCTGGTTACGTTCATCTCAGCTCCTTTAAGTACTCGTGCAGGATGTCCCGTAGCTTCTCCACGAGCGCCGCTGCTACCTGCACCTCTTCGAGAGACCCTCCACGGATGTCCCTGAAGGCTCTCCAGAACGTGTTGAACGCCGGGTGCTTGGGGTCGGCGAGGGACGCCATGATCACCCACAGCAGCTCGACGTGATGCTTCGAGAGGAGTCGCTGGATCTTGAACAGGGATCCGAACGCCATCAGTCGGCCTCCTCTCCCGTCGCCTTGCCGTCCATCCACGCCCTGAGCGCGTCGAGTTCCACGAGCACGAGGCGCAGGTCGGGCTCGACGCCCTCCGCCGGGCCGAGGTCGAGACCGTGCTCGACGCCGAACTCCGCGACCTCCGCCTTCCAGCGGTCCTCCGCCTGCCTGCGGACGGCCTGCGCCGCCAACGCGAACGACCTGCGCGCCTCGAACGTCCCTCTGATCTTCGCCTGTCCCATGGTCACCTCACTCCTACCAGCGGTCGCGGCGGCGGCGTGACCAGCCCGCTCGGAGCGCCGAGCGACCCGATGGGCATCATCTGCGGCGTCGCGATGCAGACCGCGACCGGCTCCTGCGTGTGGTCAGGACGTGCCATGACCACCTCCGCGAAGGCGGCGCAGTCGTTCCCGCACACTTGCTCCATGTCGTGCCAGCAGACCACGTCCGTTCCCAGATCGGCGTCGAACAACGCCCGGTTCTTGATTCCTACTTTACGCATGTTGTGTGTCTCCAGAGAAAAACCCCCGACGCAGAGGGTGGAGTCTCCGCGCCGGGGGCCGGTCCATCGCTGAACCTACCTGCATCCCGAGGTCGCCCGCTGCGGCTTCGGCTTCTCCTCCGCCTTGGCCTGCTCGGGCGGCGTGGCGTTGCCGGGCTGCGTCTTCGTCTGGATGTACCGCATGTTAGTGTAGCCCTTGTCGTTCTTCACGAGATCGCACTCGAACACGGTGCCGATCATCATATCGGGACCGCCGTCGTTCGTGAGCGCCTTCTCGGGCACGCCCATCTTGCGGAAGTCCTTCTTCGTGAAGCGCAGGCGCTCCGGGTCCAGAGAGACGTAGTGGAAGTGCTTCCGACCGATGAGGTCGGACTCCTGCGCGTCCACGACGTTGTACACGACGCTCAGGTACTCCTCGCCGTTCTTGTTCGTTTTGAAGTTCGTCTCCGCGACCTCCAGCGTGTAGTGGCCGGGCGGCAGCTCATCGAATCCCGCCTCCGGCACTCCCTCGAAATCGAATCCCCAAGTGTGCTCTCCCATCGTTCTCACCCTTTCACTTCGCGTCGTAGACTTCGCCACGTCGCTTGAACAGCCGTCGGCACCACGCTGACGGACGGAACTACTTGTCTTCCACCACGCCCTCGATCTCCACGCACGACTTCCAGCCGAGCAGCGCGGCGAGCTTGTCGTACGAGGGATCCTCGATGTACGGCGGCAGGGCCTCCACCAGAGTGCGGTCGCCGCGGATGCGCCCCTTCCAGATGTCGTGCCCCTTGAGGAACAGCCGGTACTTCAGCCCCGCCGCCTTCAGGTCGGTGACGGTCGTGTGCAGGATCATGTCGGCGAAGCCGGGGATCAGCTCCTTCGACTTGCCGGTCAGCGTGAAGTCGCCCGCCGACTTGTCGTCATCGATCCGCACGATCTTCTGATGCGTGATCCAGATGATGTGCGGCGGCAGCTTGTGCAGCGCGTCGAGGAGCTTCGTGAAGACGGAGGCGAACTTCCCCCACTCCTCCCACTCCAGCTTGCCCTTCCCCGAGGACGTCTTCAGCTCCTCTTCGAGAGCGGTCTGCATCGCCGTGAGGTTGTCCACCACGATGGTGTTACAGCGCAACTCACCCTTCAGGATCGCCTTCCCGAGGTCGTTCACCTGCTGGTGCAGCTCCTTCAGGTCTTTGAAGAGGGCGACCTTGAAGTCGTGCTTCGACAGCGTCTTCATCTCGTTCTGCGAGATCGTCGGCACGAGGAACACCGGGTTCGGCCATGTCGAGGCGAACTCGGTCTTGCCGCTCCCGTTGTCGCCGTAGAGCAGGACGGTCGTCTTCTGACTCGCGGACTCGTTGGTCGAGGACAGTTGCAGTGGCATCTCTTACTCCTTCTCGACTTTGACGATTCTCTTGTCGGTCACGCCGGTCATGATGTGCGGCGGCTTGCCCTGTGTCAGGACGAGAGCCACGAGCAGCACCAGCTTGTCACTCGGGAACCCGGAGACGCGCATCCGCTGCCCGTCGTAGTTCACGAGGTCACCGACACGCAGCTCTCCCACGGATTCCCGTCTAGACATGCTCGACTCCTCTCATACCGACTTCGACTACTACTTCGACTTCTTCTCGAACCCCGGAAACTCTTCGCGCCTGCTGTCGGCGGTGCTCACGCACTCGGAGCACACCTCGTGTAGCTCGCACGGTCGCGCCCAGAGGAAGCAGTTCGCCCTCCTCCGCGGCCAGTTGTCGTTCGCCTCACACCCGCACAACTGCGCGTGCTCGTACTTCATGCAGCGCGCCCAATCCTCGACGGCGTCCATGTTCACCGGCACGCGGTGCTGGTAGTACTCCCGGTTCTTCCCCTTCACGGCGATGTCGATCTCGATTGCCTTGAGCGCCCCGTGCTCTTCCGCGAGCGGAGAGCGATCCCAGCAGTACGCCTGCCCGAGGATCTGCGGGTCGGTCCTGTACGACGCGAGGAGGTTCTCCGAGTACCACGAGGCGGTCTTGTGCTCTTGGATGATCGGCCCGCCCAGATCGTCGTCCCACCGTACCCGGTCGAGGCGCGTGGAGTATGGGAACCCGTCCGCCATCACCTCGATGAGCTTCTCGACGTACATCGTGGAGCGCCGGTCGTCCCGCATCGTGCCGGGACCGTGCAGCGTGGTCCACCCCATGAGCAGACGTCTGGCTTCTCCCGAGACGCTCGGCTGGATCTTCTCGGCCGCGTCCACGATGCCGAACATCGCCTTCGTGCACTCTTCATCGATGAAGCTCTGCTCCGCGATGGCGACGTCGTTGCCCTTGGCATCGACGTACTTGAGGTGCTCGATGTAGTACCGGGCGCGAGCCTCGTGGTAGAGACCACCGACCCACAGGTTGCGACCGAGCGCCTCGTACCGTGGGTGCTGTACGCTCATGCCGAGCTTCCGAACGTGCTTGACCCAGTACTTCCACGGGCACTGCAGGAAGTCCTTCCACCGGCTGTTGCCCCACGCGGACGGACCCCCGAGGCGCTCCTCCACGGGAACCGCGTCCTCCCATGTGCGCCCGTCGAGAGTGTGATCTCCCCCGACGTCGAAGCCGTTCCATCCTTCCGTCATGCTGGGGTCATAACAGGCAGGACTAGGAGGTCAACAAAATTCGCCCTTCCGTCTGGCGACCATGTCGTTTCTGTGCCTCCCGGTACTTCTGGATGCGCCACTCCGCCCGCTTGAGGGAGCCGCCGACGTACGCAGCCATGCCCCTCTCGAAGCCGTACAGCCGAATGCGAGACGCGAGCCACGCGCACCCGGCGGCGAGGTTGCCCTCGATGGTCGTAACGTCGAACCCCGTTGTCGCCATGCCGTGCACCTGCATCAGACCGACCTCACCGATCTTGCCCGTAGCCTTCGGACTCCACGTTGACTCGCAGTAGACGACCACCGAGACGAGCAGGGGATCGAGGTCTTCCGCGAGGGAGGCGGCGACGACCCGTGGGATGAGCTTCTTCGCCTCCTTGAGGCGCTTCCCGTCCGTCCGCCGGAACATCCAGTCCAGATAGGCGGACACGACCTCCTCGTGGCTCTGGGAGGCCTCTGGAGCGTCCTGCGGGACGACGACAGGCTCGGCTACTGGGTCGGCGGCGACGGCAGGCGCGGCGAGCAGCAGGGCCGCCAGTAGGGCGTAGGGGAACTTACCTTTCGGCATATGTATCCTCCTTGCACACAATGTGACTGTCTGGATGATGGTAGCAGGCGGAGTCCGAGGGGTCAAGGAAACGGCGCAAAGCGTTTCCTACTAGGCTACACGACTTCGCCGAGCGTTGTTGTACATGACGGACAATCGGTACGGCGGAACGATCATGCTCGGAATACGGTAGTACATCTCCGACGCCGAGTGGTAGTCGCTGATGCGAATGTCGTGGATGAGAGCCTCGGTAGGTCCGGCTTCGATAGCACGCCCAAGATTGCTTATGCCTGTATAGACGTAGTGCTCCAGCTTCGGCAATTCACACTCGGCGACGAGACACACTCCGCAGACGTTTCTACCCTGAAACCGGATCACATTCTTAGCCCGCAGCGTCTTGAAACACTCGGCGCAGAAGTACCGCTCACGGTCTCTCGGTTTACTGCACACCGCCGTCCTCGTCCGACGCAGGGTGCTCGAACAGTGGCACCTCCACTACAGAGCACAATAGCTCGAACTCGTCCGCCTTCATCTCCGAGTACCAGATGACGGCGACGCCGACGGAAGCCGTCGCCGCAGCCCCCGCAGCGATCCCCCAACGAGCACCCTCCGGGAACGACTCCGGTGCGGCGGCGAGAGCAGAGACACCTCCCACCCCAGCGAGGATCTTCCCGGCGAGGGCGGCTTCGTCCCGCTGCTCCAGCAGCTTCACGCAATCCGCCACCGTGACGCCCGGCTTCGGCGTGATGATCCTCGTGGTCGTCGCGGCGCAGCCCGTCAGAACGGCTGCGAAGCTGAGGACGGGCCACAAGACGAAGAGGCGTCCCATCACCCAAAGCCAGAACCCAAAGCGATCCCTCCACGTCTCCGCCGCGATGTCGGAATCGTCGTGCTTCTTCATCTCACACCTCCATCTACTGAGGAGCACTCCTCCAACGGAGTACACTCGGCCCCGGCGTCCAAGTAGTCATCGCAACACGTCCAGACGCGCCCCCACTCGTCCACAATGTCGCCGCAGCTCTCCGAAGTCTTCCACCTCTCGTCGTCGTCGCAGACTTCGAGCACCGTACTGGAGCAACGGAACTCGTTCACACGACACTCGGCGCAGCCGTTGAGGATGAGGACGACCAGCAGGACGATGCCTGCGATGAGGAACGACACGGCGACAATCAGGTGCTGCATTTCCTACTCCATCATCTCGTAGAAGTCGATCACGTCGAGCGCCGTCGGCGAGGCGATGCCGCCCTTCTTGATCACTTTCACAGCCTTCTCGAACTTCTTCAGTGCCGGTCCCGCCTTCTTGCCGGTGCAGCGGTACGCCTTGAGGATCTTCGCCATGTCGATGTCAGGCAGCGCGCCCATGCCGTTGTGCGTCGCCTTGTGCCACCACCAGTACACCGTCAGGTCGCACTCGTAGCAGTCCACCTCGATGAGTCCGCGCTCCGAGGGATCCGCCATATACTTAATGTTGTAATTCAATGACCCCATCGCCTCCATGAGGAGGACGTGGTTCGGCTCGTGCGCCGCCATCATCGCCTGTGTGATCGCGGGCACCTTCGTTGTGCCGACCTTGTAATTGAGGTAGAGCCTGCGTCCGAGGATGGTCGCGTACTGCTTCATGAACGCGGTCTTGTCCAAGACGCCGATGGCGTCGAGGAAGGTGGAGATGAGCTTCATCTCGGGAGCGGACGCCTTCTGGACGACCTGCATACCGTACCGACTGCACATGAAGTCGAACAGGTTGGGCAGAGACGCGTGAGTCAGTGGCCTCATTTCGGATCCTCCTCCGAGGGCAGCTTACCATGATGCTGCCCCGCCTCAAAACCTTTGGCATAGCTCCACATCACGAGGTCGTGATCCCACTTGCCCTGCTTCGGGTACTCGGCGATGAGGGCGTCGAGGAGGACACGCTGCTCGTCGGTGAGAGAGGAGAAGAGGGGATCAGTCATAGCTGTCCTTCGCGGTGATCACGACGCGGTACTCAAACAGCCCACGCTTGTCGGGGTCGCGAAGGCGGCGGTCTACACGGAAGCCGCCCCACTTCTCCTTGCGGAAGTCGCGCAGCCGCGCCGAGACACTCGCCTCGGGGGCCTCGACCTGATCGGAGATCTCAGAGAGCGTCCGCCACTGCCCGTCCACCATCAGGTTGAAGACCTTCTTCGCCTGCCGGTTCAGCGGCATCTTGTCGAGCACCGAGTCGTACGTCTCGCCGTCGTGATCCGGCAGCGGGTCCGGCAGCAGCTCCGCTGCGGACGGGAAGGGGTTGCACACCGGGCACGGCACCCCACGCTTAGGGGAGCTGTACGACAGACCACACTTGCTACGAGTGTGGTCTGTCGTAGCATTGGTGGGGACGACCGGATGTGCGGTCATCAGGCGGCGCGCCTCGTTGCGTTCGTACAGCAGCAACTGCGCCGCCACGCCGGACGTGTGTGTCTGCCGCGCCTTCTCCTCGCTCGTGAGCTTCGTGGAGTCGCACCCGGCAACGAGTCCGTGCGCCTTCCTGACACCCCTGATCCCCGTCCTGTACTTACCGAGACCGAGACCGAGACGCTGCGACTCCGAGAGTGCCATGAACGCCTCTCCATCGACGCAGCCGATGACGATGTTGTAGAGACTGAAGATCGCCCTCCTCCACACATTCGTCACGGTGCGGAACCTCGCCGTCTTGTGCCCTGAATGAAGCAGGTCGGCGACCTCGCCGTACGCGAACCTCTGCCCCACCTCTGGTCTGCCGTATACGTCCAGCAACAGCTTGACGTCCGGCTGTACCGGCACCCCACCGAAGAACATCCTTGACCTGCCCACTTCACACCCCCTGTTGTCTATGAAGAACTCCTTACCTAACCTCGATCTTCGCCTCACCGCACCCCACACAACCTGACCTGACCGTGACGCACCTAACCTAACCTCGATCTTCACCCAACTGTCCTACCGCTCTTAATATCTGTGTGCTTCGAGAAGTAGTAGAAGATTTCAGATATTCTAGGATCATGCACTTCTGCCGCAACAATCCCCGGTACTTTTTGTTTTTTCATTTTTGTTATCGCTGTGCTGCTAGAACTGCCGCATGTTCGAACAATGAAACCTGCTTGTGTCTTCCCGGTCGTTCTTGCTTGGCTACTTGAGCAGTCTTCAAATCAATTGCTGCCCCATACTCTGAAAATACCGCCAGGAAGCGTGAAACATTCTTACCCCAATAGATCATGGCGCAAGACATTGGTGCGCCCTTGCCCCCGTCCCTCCCGTTTACAAGAAACTTCAAGCGGGTGTCATAGAGAAAGGCAACGGCCGAAGCGTTATTCCAAACATACCTTTTCCAGTGTTTAGTATTTGTGGCCACCGGGACCAGCGCAATAATCTGTGCCCCGTGCTTTTGATGACTTTCCGCGCATTTTTTTAGCCAGTCGCGAATAGTGGTTCCCCTAGTTCTATCCGCACCGTAAGGAGGATTTACATACACTGTCGGAAAATCCCAAACCTCTTCTAGTCCATCTTTGTCGGGCAACTGGTATTCCGTTTGTGCATGAACCACCGAATACTCATTTGAGCAAGGATCAAGGGCTATTTGGTCTACACCGAGAACCTTTTTTACTGCGTCCACATAATGATGCGGAGTTCCCCAATGGTGACTTGCGGCGTTAACCGTTCTTCCCGCTGTCATTCTCAACCCCTTTTGGTGCCGTAATAGGATAACCGCAAATATCCGGTTGGTTTTCTTTCTTTTTCTTTTCTGGTTTGTAAGAAAGTATTTTATCTACAACCTTGTCTAGTTGCTCTTTCTGTTCTTTCATGCTGTCAACTCCGCGAATGTGATCCGCTTGCCAACAGTAGCATCGACCACGGACGCCAGCCGTTCCAGCGTGTGCCTCTTCACGTCGCCCTCATTAAGACGGAAGGCGAATTCATTAGCGTAGCGAACCAAGTGCTTGTCGCTGACGTGGTGGTAGACACCGTAGATCCCACGCTTCATCACGGCCCAAACGCTCTCCATGCCGTTCGTCGTCCGCTTCGATCAGACCTGTGAGAGTCAGACCGGGCGTCCAGAAGACAGCGTTGCGAGCACGCTTCATCAATTCCGCCGAGATGTATGAGAAGAGCTTTTCTTTCTTGGGGACAAGAGTTTCCATAATTAAGGGTAATATCAGGCAAGTCAGCAGTGTCAACAAAATAACGCGTACCTGCCGGTCGCGCCTGCGGCGCTCCCGGCGAGGAGGCCGGGAGGGAGCTACTGGACGGTGGACTCCGTCACCTTGGTCTCCGACGAGAGGCGGGCGAGCACCTTGGTCGCCACGAGCTGGCAGAACTCCTCCGGCGTGATGCTGTCGTCCTGCTCCTCGGCGGGCAGGAGCGGCACTCTGGCGCTCTGCGGGGCCGCCCACACGTTGAGGTAGATCGCCGCGAGCGCGTCGAGCATCGAGTCGAGCATCTCCTGCGGCTTGATCGGCCCCCGCGGGTCGATAGCCGTGAACCTCCGCCCGTCCTTGCTCTCCTCGATGGAGATGAGGAACGACTTCTTCGGCCCGACGGCTTTCAGCTTGACTTTGTGCTGCGACATCAGTTGCGTCCTCCCGGCAGGATGATGCCCGACCTCCCTGCGCGCGTCACCGCGTCGGTCGATTCGAGGTGCTTCACCGCCATGAAGCCCTTGACGAGCCACTCGCGCAGAGAGATCCAGAACAGCTCGACCTGCGCGTTGATGTCGTCCATCTTCACCTCGCCGTGCACCAGAGCGGGCGCGGCGGCGTGACCGAGGACCGCGCCGAAGAGGAAGGCGACCTCGGGTACCCCGATGGGTCGGTTCGTCTTGTCGCGAGGGAACACCTCATCGAGGACGTGGATCAGCGAGTGGATCGACTCCAGCAGGAGCTGCTGCGACGACTTGCCCGTGTTCTTCGCGTAGTCGGAGTAGGTGAACCTGTCGAGGAGGCACTGCAGCGCCAGCGTGTAGTTGTCGTTGCCACGCATCTTCGAGAGCTTGAGCACGGCGGGGACGTCGAGCAGCTCCTTCGGCACGCCGCCCACGGCGACCGGCTCCTGCGTCTTCGCCTTGATCTTCTTGTTGCTCATCATGCTCTCCTAGCCGAACGACACGGGGTTGGCTTCGAAGGCGTTCTTGAAGTTGCCACCCTCGATCTTCCAGATGTAGCGGCACGCCGTGCACGCCCACTTCCGTACGATCTTGTTGTCCGGCATCGTCGCCGAGAACGGCCCGGTGATCGGGTTGCCGCACTGTGGGCACATCACCATGCCCCCCGCCTGCACCGGCAACAGATCGTTCGTCCAGACATTCCCTTGCTGCCCCATGATCACGCCTCCTGTTTTCCGGCGAGCAGCCTCGCGGCGACCCGCTCCATGAACACCTCACCCGATTCTCTCTCCGCCACCTCGGCCTCGCCGAGGAGAACACTCATCTGATCGACCTGCCCGTCCTCGCCGAGCACGTCCTCGGCCTCCTGCGCCTTCTCCAGCAGCACCTCGGCGATGGTTTCATCGAGCGTGCCCTTGAGGACACAGTACACCGTCTGGCAGCTCTTGTGTATGTTCCCGAAGCGGTGCGTACGCGCTTCGAGCTGCTGCAGACTCAGGACAGCCCAATCCTCTTCGACCACAATCGCAAGGCCCGCCTTCGTGAAGCTCACCGCCTGCGACGCCGCACCGATGGACGCGATGAGGATGCGCGGCTCCAGCTCCGCGACGGTGTCACCCTTCTGCGCCTTCCACTCGCGTGCGACGCGGTTGCGCTTCGCCTGCGAGGTCTTGCCGAGGATCTCGTCCACCGGGATGTCCGGCAGGTGCTGCGACAGTGCGACCTTCAGAATGTTGACGACGTCGTCGTGCCACACCCAGAGCACGACACGCTTCCACTCGTAGATCATCCCGGCGGCGAGGCGCACCGCGGCGGGCACCTTCTCGATGCCGTAGCGGTGCCGCAGGTCGGTGTACCACGCGATGGTCTGCGCTCCGCCCTTCAGGCGGGCGATGCTCTCGGCGGACTCGTCCAGTATCTTCGCGAGTCGGTCGCGCGGCAGCTCGACGTAGTGCACGCTCCGCTCCAGCGGAACGATCTCGTGCATGACGTCGCGCCGCCGGAGCTTGTGCAGTATCTCGCCGAGGCGGAGGTGGAGACGCACGAGCGCCTCACGACCGCGGGTGGACGCACGCCACTCCGCGCCGCCGTCTACCAAGCCGTAGCCGCCCTCCTGCGCGCCGCAGTACTCGGAGCGGAACTCGTACTCCTTACCGAACGCTCCGGGGCACGCCGTGTTCAGCAGGCTCCAGAGCGAGCGGAGCCGATTCCGCATCGCCGTCGCCGTGAACAGCAGGCACCGCTCACGGGCGATGCCGTTGATCGCCTCCGTCCACGAGAGGTTGCGCTTCTGCAGGTAGTGCGCCTCGTCGCAGATGATCGTGTGAATGCCCTGTATCGGTCCTCGTGAGCAGAAGTACCGCACCCACTGCTCCGCGACGTGGTAGTTCATGAGCCACACGTCGGTTGTTCTCTTGTGCTCGGCGAAGAAGGCGACGACCTCGTTGTACGACGGAGGGCGTCCCTCCAACGTCGTGCAGTGCAGCCCGGCGTACGCGCACTCATCCTCCCACACCGAGATGGCACTCTTCGGACAGAGCACGAGGACGGGCAACCCCGCAGCCGCGAGGCCGGTGCGTGTCTTCCCGAGGCCGAGATCGTGCGCGACGATGCACCCGCTGCGCTGCGCCGCCCACGTCGCCGTCTCCTGCTGGTACGGGCGCAGCTCGCTCCACCACGTCGGGTTGTGCTCCTGCA
>Ga0247840_10004372_pt1 | contig 22456 bp, 19 predicted proteins | sample LaCruzMarch2015__FD_192404 | JGI IMG/M metagenome (GOLD analysis project Ga0247840, IMG submission 192404) | Freshwater microbial communities from meromictic Lake La Cruz, Castile-La Mancha, Spain - LaCruzMarch2015_17m | ecosystem: Environmental > Aquatic > Freshwater > Lake | place: Spain... | reverse complement strand
GCAAGACCACCACGTTACGCGCACTGGCCGGTCTGCTGCCCGCGGCCGCCGGGTCGATCCGTTACGCGGGGTCCGCGGTGACCGACCTGCCGGTGCATGCGCGGGCGCGGATCGGGATCAGCCTGGTTCCCGAGGGCCGCGGCGTCTTCCCCCGCCTCACGGTCGCGGAGAACCTGGATATGGGGGCGTACAGCCGCCGGGATCGGGCGGGGATCAGCGCCGACCTGGAGCACGTCTACGGTCTCTTTCCCCGCCTCTACGAGCGTCGCGCCCAGACCGGGGGGACGCTGTCCGGGGGTGAACAGCAGATGCTCAGTCTGGGGCGTGCGCTGATGAGCCGGCCGCGCCTGCTGTTGCTCGATGAGCCCAGCATGGGGCTCGCCCCGCTGGCGGTGCAGAAGATTTTCGAGACGATTCGCTTGATCGCCGATCAGGGTATGACGCTGCTCCTGGTCGAACAGAATGCCCGTCTGGCCCTGGAGTCCAGCCGTCGCGGTTACGTTCTGGAGGGCGGGTGCATCGTTCACCAGGACGACGCGGCGGCCCTGCTTGCCAGTCCCAAGGTGCGCGCCGCCTATCTGGGTGCCTGAGCGCCATGCAGCGGGGCGGGAAAGGGTGCGATCAGAACTGATGTGGTGATCGAGATTCCGGGTACGCTGTCTTGGTCGTTGTCGTTGTCGTGATCGGATTGTTCGATTACGACAACGACAACGACGCCCGGTCCGTGAGAAGGTCAGGTGGCTGTAGGGTACGCATCGCGGACCTGGCCCCAGAGGTTGCCGCTGCTCGGTGGGTACGCGATGCGTACCCTACGGGATCGACGTCAACACATCAGTTCTGATCGCACCCGGCGGGAAATCCCGACTTTACCAATTTTTGCCAAGGTCTTATGCTCCGCATCCCGTCACGGTGGCGGACGCTTGGCCTGACCGCAACCCGATAAGAACCCGGAATATGAAGTTCGTATTCGATCTGCTCCCGATCATTCTCTTCTTCGTTGCCTACAAGTTCGCCGGCATCTACTGGGCCACCGGCGTGGCGATCGGCGCTGCCGCCATTCAGGTCGGCTGGGTCTGGCTGCGCCGCCGCCGGGTGGAGCGGATGCACCTGGCGACCCTGGGCTTGTTGGTGGTCTTCGGGGGCTTGACCATCGCCCTGCGCGACCCGATCTTCGTCATGTGGAAACCAACGATCGTCAATTGGCTGTTTGCGGCTGTCTTCCTGGGCAGCCAGTGGATCGGCGGGCGACCGCTGACCGAACGGATGATGGGGCACGCGGTCGTGGTGCCGGCCTCCATCTGGACGCGATTGAACTGGGCCTGGGTGCTGTTCTTTCTCGTTTCGGGGATCGCCAATCTGCTCGTGGTCTATTGGGCCAGCGGTTTCTATCAGGCCCAGCAGACGCTGATCCAGGCAACCGGCAGCACGTCCATCGATCTGAGCACCTGCGCTGCCCAGTACGTGGGTGACCTGCTGGCCCTCTGTAACGATGCCCAAGGCCGGGAAGAGGTCTGGGTCAACTTCAAACTGTTCGGTATGATGGGGATGACCATCCTCTTCGTCATTGCCCAGGCCCTTTATCTGGCGCGCCACATGAAGGACGAACCCAAGGCCGTGGAGGCCGACTAACGTGCTCTATGCCATCATCGCTGCTGATCATCCCGGGAGTCTTGAGGCCCGTCTGCAAGCCCGCCCGGCCCATCTGGAGCGGCTGCACGCCCTGCAGGACGCGGGTCGCCTGATTCTTGCGGGCCCTCATCCGGCAATCGACAGCCCAGATCCCGGGCCGGCCGGATTCACCGGCTCACTGATCGTCGCCGAGTTTCCCGACCTGCAGGCGGCCGAAGCCTGGGCCGGCGCTGATCCCTATGCGGCTGCCGGCGTCTATGCGCAGGTTCAGGTCAAGCCGTTCAAACAGGTCTTTCCGGCTTGAGCCGGAGCTTCATTTCCCGACTGACGACGGACCCGTGGAACTTGTGGACCCAGGTTCCGCGGACCTGGACTTCAATCACCGATCGCTATCAACTGACGGAACTTCAAGCAATGTTCAAGACTCGCATATCTCTGCTGATTAGTGCCCTGCTCGCTTCCGGTCTCTGCTTGGCGGAAGACAAGGCCCCGGCCGCCGACGCGGCGCTCCCCGCAAACGTCACCATCGCCACCGTCAATGGTGTCGCCTATCCGCTGGACGTGTTCCGCATGTTTTTCATGGAGCGGCTGCAGGAAGCTCAGGGTGAAAACGACCCGGCCTTTCAGCAGCAGGCGTTCAACGAATTCATGACGATGGTCGTCGCGGCCCAGGAGGCGCAGAAGCGCAAGCTCCAGGATGCGCCGGATGTGACCGCCGCGCTCGAAGTCCAGCGTCTGAAGGTCCTTTCCAATGCGGCCCTGGCGGATATGGCGCGTGGCATTCAGGTGACGGATGACGAGCTGAAGAAGGCGTACGACGAGGTCAAGAAGAACGCCACTCGCACCGAGTACAAGGCGCGCCATATCCTGGTCAAGGATGAGGCCGAGGCCAAGAAGGTCATCAAGGAGTTGGATAAGGGCGCGGATTTCGGTGAGTTGGCCAAGAAGAAATCAGAGGGTCCGACCGGTAAGAGTGGCGGCGACCTCGACTGGTTCAATGCCGATCAGATGGTCAAGCCGTTTGCCGAAGCAGTGGCCAAGATGAAGGCGGGAACCTACACGAAGGAGCCGGTGCAAACCCAGTTCGGCTGGCATGTCATCGAACTCCAGGAGACCCGCACCGCCGAGCCCCCGAAATTCGAGGACGCCAAGCCGCAATTGACCGCGATGGTGCAGCGCCAGAAGCTCGGCCAAGAGATGAGTCAGCTGCGCGACGGGGCCGTGGTCGATCTCAATGAGGAAGTGGTGAAGGTCTCGCCCAAGACCGATGAGGCGGCTGCGCCTGCCGCGACGGATGCCGACAAGAAGGACGAGGATAAGAAGGATAAGAAGTAGCAGCGCGTAGGATGGGCAGAGCGAGAGCGATGCCCATCCAACCACCGCGACGCTTGAGGATGGGCATCGCTCTCGCTCTGCCCATCCTACCGAGAGGCCCGGCCCCATCAGTTCTGATCATACCCGTCAAAGCGAGCACCCGAATTTGCCTACAGATGTCACAGATGAAAAACAACATCTGTGACATCTGTGGATCAAATCTCCGCCTTAAGCGATCGGCGGAAGCTGCCCGAAGCGATGATCAAAGCTGACGTCAGGCCCCCGACTCCAACGCCGCAATCCGCTGCTCCAGCGGCGGGTGGCTCATGAACAGGGCCTGAAGACCCCCACCGATGCGTCCGGAGATCCCGAACGCGGCGAATTCCCCGGCCGGCAAGTCGCGCGGCTCGTGGATGCGTTGCAGGGCACGCAGGGCATCCGCCATCTGGCGCCGGCTGGTCAGGCGCGCCCCACCCGTGTCGGCATGGAACTCGCGGTAGCGGGAGAACCACATCACAATCATGGTCGCGAGGAAGGACAGCAGGATTTCGGCGATCATTGAGGTAATGAAATAGCCGATACCGGGCCCCGAGCGCTCGTCGTTCGGGCCGCGCAAGGCCGAGTCCACCAAGCTTCCGATGATGCGTGACAGGAACACCACAAAGGTATTGACCACCCCCTGAATCAGGGCCAGGGTGACCATGTCGCCATTGGCCACATGGCTGATCTCATGGCCGATCACGGCTTCCACCTCGTCCTTGGTCATGGTCTGCAAGAGCCCCGTGCTGACGGCGACCAGGGCGGCGTTGCGGTTCCAGCCGGTGGCGAAGGCATTGGGGTCCGGGGTGTCGAAGATCCCGACCTCGGGCATCTGAATTCCCACCTGCTGCGCCTGGCGGGCGACCGTGTCCAGCAGCCAGTGCTCGAAGGGGGTGGTCGGCTGATCGATGATCTGCACTCCCATGCTGCGCTTCGCCATGAATTTGGACAGGAAGAGCGAGATCAAGGAGCCGGAGAAGCCGATGATTGCCGCCATCACCAGCAGCGAAGTCATGTTGATGCCGCCGCCGGCCTGGAGCGCGCTGTCCAGGCCAAACAGCCGGAAAACCAGGCTGATGACGATCAGCACGGCGATGTTGGTACCGAGAAACAAGAGAATGCGCATCATGGTCGAGACTCCCATGGGGTGATTACAAAAGCACGCAGATAGCCTTCGCACCTGATATCCAGACATACATTTGATGTAGGGGCGGGTTTGAAACCCGCCCCTACGTCCGGTTATCACGTCCGAATGCTATACCATGCCCTCAAGGCGGGTCGCGCGCAATCGCAGAAAGGATCCGCCGCAAAATGGCCGTGATCATCGCTCCGGCCAGCGTCCGCCGAGGCTTCGGGGCGGAAATTCTATGGACAAAGCTTCGAGTGATCGCTTTGGCCGAATCAGCGATCGTGGCCGGCAACATGGGGACAGGTTCAGCGGAACCCAGGGCTGGGTCGACGGAGCAGCCTGGGTTAGGGTGCGTGTAGTCGCTCGAATGCCGTGCTGGTCTGTTCCCGGAAACCCGCATCGTCACGGATGATGAAATAGGCGGCAAGGATCTCCGATTCGGCCAGGGCCGGTCCGCGCTGCTCGCCGAGCACCAGCAGCGCGGTGGCGAACCCGTCGGCCATCATGGCGCTGTCTGCCCCGGCAGGGCGGATCACGGTGGTCGACGCCAGCCGCTGGGCGACCGGGGCACCGGTCTTGGGGTCGATATGATGCGAGAAACGCCGACCGTCGGCCTCGAAGAAGTTGCGGTAGTCTCCTGAGGTGGAGACGGCTTGATCCGTGACCGGCAGGATGCGTTGGACCGCCTGCTGTCCAGGAGTCGGCTGCTCGACGGCGATGCCCCAGGGCTGCCTTTTCGCGTTGGTTCCGCGCACCCGCATGGTTCCGGCGACTGCCGCCATGTAGTTGGTCGCCCCCAGGCCATCCAGATAGGCCGCGAGCCGATCCGCCCCATAGCCTTCGCCCAACGCCGAGAGGTCGATATAGATATCCCCGCGCTGCTTGCGCAGGGCCGGTGGGTCGGCGCGCAGTTCAAGCTTGCCGTAGCCGACCCGCTCCAACGCCGCCCGGACCTGTTCCGGCGCTGGTACCGCGTCCAGTCGCTCCTCGGGTCCGAAACCCCAGAGGTTCACCAGCGGTCCTACCGTCACGTCGAAAGCACCGCCGCTCAGTGCGCTGATCCGCTGGCCGGCAGCGATCACCCGATAGAGGTTGGCGGAGACCGGAACCCAGTCGGTACTGGGGTTGCGGTTCAAACGTGACAGTTCGGACTCCGGCTCGTAGGTCGAGATCTCGGCGATGACCGCGGCGAGCACCTGTTCGACCCCGGCGCGCAGGGCCGCGGTATCCAGCCCCGCCGCGGGCTGCACCACCTTGACCGCATAGTAAGTCCCCATCGTGGGGCCAGTGATCTCGATCTGGGGTGCCGGCGTCGGACCACAGGCCGCGAGCGCGCTGCACAGCAGCACCAGCCAGCCCAGGATCAGCGACCGTCCAACTTGGCGGCCGAACAACCTGGGCACCTCACCGGATGCTGCTGAATTCACAACCAGGTACATCCGATAAGCCCCGTGTTCTTTTTGGTGTGAATAAAGCGGAAAATCCGGCCTTGATCGTAATCCCGGCCAGCAACTTGCGTAGTCAGGGCTTCCAGCCCTGACGGTGTCAGGCCAGGATGGCCTGACTACGCACCCGGCGAGCCCAAGTGGCCGGAATCTTGATCGAGACCGAAAATCCAATGCTATCCACCTAGCCGAAGTTCAGGGCCGGGCATCCACCCCAGGTCCCTCCTTGGGTGTCGGCATCAGGTCCTGGCGGCTCACACCCAGCAGAACCGCGACGTTGCTCGCGATATAGATAGTGGAATAGGTACCGGAGATGACGCCCACGATCAGTGCCAGGGAGAACCCGCGCAGGGTTTCGCCGCCGAACAGATAGAGCGCCACGACCACCAGGAAGACGGTGCCGGCGGTGATGACGGTGCGCGACATCGTCTCGTTGACCGATTGATTCATGATGTCGAGCGGGGTGCCCTTGCGTATCTTTCGGAAATTCTCCCGCACCCGGTCGAACACGACGATGGTGTCATTCAACGAATAGCCGATGACGGTCAGGATCGAGGCGAGCACATTGAGATCGAACTCGAACTGGAAGAGCGAGAAGAATCCCAGCGTGACGATCGCATCGTGGACCGTTGCGGCCACGGCACCCAAGGAGAAGCGCCACTCGAAGCGCAGCGCGACATAGATCAGGATGCCGATGACCGAATACAGGACGGCAAGCCCGCCTTGTTCGGTCAATTCCTCGCCGACCTGGGGGCCGACGAACTCCACCCGCCGCAGTTCAGCCTTCCCGTCCGCGGCCGCCGACAGCGTATCGAAGACCTTCTGACTCAGGGCGGCGTTATTGGTCTCTCCGCTGGGGGGGATGCGCAGCAGCACCTCGCGCGTGCTGCCGAAGTGCTGCACCGTGATGCCGGTCAGTCCGCCGGCTTCCAGGGCGCCGCTGAGTTCGGCGATGACGGTCGGTTCCTGGAACCCCACCTCAATGACGGTACCGCCGGTGAAGTCCAGTCCGAGGTTCAGCCCCTGCACCGCGAGCGAGATGAAGGTGATGCCGATGAGCACGCCGGAGAAAACCAGCGCCTTCCAGCGCTGGGACATGTAGTCGAGATTGGGGAAGTTGATCTGACGCATGGTAGGTCCCTCAGACGGGCAAGCTCTTCAACCGCCGACCGCCCCAGTACCAATTGATCATGGCGCGCGAGCAGGTGATGGCGGTGAACATGGAAGCGATCAGACCCACGGTGAGGGTGACCGCGAAACCCTTGATGGGGCCGGTACCGAAGCTGAACAGGACCACCGCGGCGATCAGGGTGGTGACATTGGCGTCGATGATCGAGGACAGGGCTTTGTCGTAACCCGCCGCGATGCTTGCCTGGGGCGAATTGCCGTTGCGAATCTCCTCGCGCATTCGCTCGAAGATCAGCACGTTGGCATCCACCGCCATACCGATGGTGAGGACCATGCCGGCGATGCCGGGCATGGTCAGGGTGGCTCCCAGCAGGCCCATGACCGCCACGATCAGCACCAGATTCAGCAGCAGCACCACATCGGCGACGACCCCGAACCAACTGTAGTAATAGGCCATGAACACCACCACGGCGAGAAAGCCGATGGCGACCGACAGCATACCCTGATCGATATTGTCCTGGCCCAGGCTGGGACCCACGGTGCGCTCCTCCACGATCTGGATCGGCGCGGCCAGCGCGCCGGCGCGCAGCAACAGGGCCAGGTTGTGGGCTTCCTCGGAGGAGTCGAGGCCGGTGGTCTGGAAACGCTTGCCGAAAGGTTCGCGGATGTTGGCGACGCTGATCACCTCCTCGACCTTCTCGGTGCGCTTCACCGGCTTGCCGTCCACCTGTTGGGTCGTGGTGCGGTTCTCGATGAACACCACGGCCATGGGTTTACCCACGTTCTCGGTGGTCACATCCCGCATGCGTCGGCCGCCGGGTCCGTCCAGATTGACCGAAACCATCGGGGTGCCGCTCTGGGCGTCGAAACCCGAGGCGGCATCGGTGATCTGATCACCGGTGACGATCACCCGCCGCTTCAGGAGCACCGGGCGGCCTTCGCGGTCGTGATAGAGCCGGCTGCCGACCGGGACCCGCCCGGCCTCCGCATCCGTTGCGCTGCCTTCCGTATCGACCAGGCGATACTCCAGGGTGGCGGTGGCGCCGAGAATCTCCTTCAGCCGGCCCGGGTCCTGGGCGCCCGGCAACTGGACGACGATGCGCCGATCGCCCTGACGGGCGATGTTAGGCTCGGCGACGCCCAAGGCGTTCACCCGGTTGCGCAGGGTCGTGATGTTCTGCTGGAGTGCGAAGTCCTGGATCTCTTTCTGCTGGGCCGGTGTCAGGGCCAAGGTGATCAGGAACGCCTCGCCGTCATCCACCGACGCCATCACGAGGTCGCGGAACTCCTTGGCAATCACTTTCTGGCCCGCGTCACGCGCCGCGGCGTCGGCAAACTTGACGACGACCTTGCCCTGTTCGCGGCCGACCGTCAGATAGCGCACCTTGGCATCGCGCAACTGGGTGCGGATATCCTCGACATAGCGTTCCAGTGACTGATCCACCGCCGACTCCATGTCCACGTCGATCAGCACATAGATACCGCCGCGTAGATCAAGCCCTAGATTCATGGGCTTGAGGCCCAGCGCGCGAACGATGCCGGGCAGATCGGCGGAGATCGTCAGGGCGCCGCGGTAGCGGTCCGACAGGGTGTTCTCGATCACCTCGGCGCCCCGCAACTGGTCTCCGGAGGCGTTGAAACGGACCAGGAGCTTGCCGCCTTCGAGCGTGTCGATCCGCTTGAACGGGACCTTGGCGTTCTCCAGGGCGGCGCGGATCTCATCGCTGCCGGCGGCGGTCATCGTCGCCTTGCGGGCGGCCGAGATCTCGATGGATGGGTCCTGAGAGAACAGGTTCGGCAGGGCCAGTACCAGACCGGCCAGGAGGGTTCCCAGGATCAGCAGGTTTTTCCACAGGGGATATTGGTTCATCGCATTTCCAATCGCTTGCGCGGCGGGGGAGGGTCGCGCGGCGCCGGGCCGGGGGTGCGCCGTACCGACGCTGAAATTGAAACTGGAACTGGCCGGCGGCAGCGGATGGACGATGGAAGCACGCAACGGGCTCCCATGCGTCCTCGAGACTCCGGTTAGAGGTCCTTGAGTGAACCCTTGGGCATCACCGCCTCGATCGCGGCGCGGCGGACTTTAACTTGGACGCCGTTGGGGACGCCGTCGGCGATCTCCACCTGGACGAAGTTGTCGCCCAAATCGGTGATCCGTCCGGCGAGGCCGCCCATGGTAACCACCTCGTCACCCTTGGTCAGGGCATCGATCATGCGTTTGTGTTCTTTCTGACGCTTGGCCTGGGGCCGAATCAGGAGAAAATAAAAGACCACACCGAAGAGGACGAGCGGCAGCAGGCTCAGCAGCGGGTCGGTCACGGCGGACGCGGCGGTTGCCGCGTCCTGGGCCATGGCGTCGGAGATCAGGAGGCTCATCGAGGTTATCCCCGTGGTTACAGGAGGTTGAATGGCTTGGGCGGGCAGCGCAAACCCGGATAAAATCAGCCTTGCATTATGTCATAGCACCAGCAAAATCGCTCGCCTTACTGCTAAACCGCAGCAATTCCAAATTTGGGCGGCATCGCGCGATCCCTGGTGGATGCGGCGCGCGCGACCGCTGTGCCGGGCCCCTGACACCGAGCAGCGCGCCTTATCCACCCTACAGCGGAGCCGGTTTTGTAGGGTGGATAAGCGCAGCGCATCCACCATCAGCCTCGCGGCCGGCACGCTGTTGGCGGCGGCCACCCAAATTTGGAACTGCTGGCTAAACCGCGCCCAGCGCGGTATGCGATCGGACCTTCGTGCGGAGCATGCGCACCTGACGGCGGTCTCATTTCCGCTCCTCGCTGGGTGGTATGATCAGCATCGCTGCTGGCGTGGGATCCGCCGGGCAGCAGTCAGCGGATCGGGCCGATGCCGTTACCGCGTCCCGATCAGGATCCGCGGCGGCTATCGTCCGGCCGACCAGGTTCTGCCCGTGTTCCTGACCGTGCAAGCGCGCCTACTGATGCATCTGCCCGCTCCCTAAAGAACACCGCGAAGAACATCCATGCGACGGTCCGCCCTGTCTTTGCTCGTCTTGTTGGTGCTGTGCGCCGGTCCGGCAACAACGGGACCGTCGGTCGCCGCAGCGCAGGGTGCTGTCGCGCGTCCGGAATTGGTCGTTTTCAATTGGCCCGACTATCTTGCGCCGGCCGTGATCGCGGCGTTCGAGGCCGCGTCCGGTGCCCGGGTCCGTCAGGTCTATTTTGAAACCGATGATGCGCGCGACCAGGTGCTGAGCGCGACGGACGGGGCGGGCTTCGACGTCCTGCTGGTTGACAGCAATGCCCTGGAGGTTTATCGCAAACACGGTTGGCTCGAACCGCTGGACCCAACCGCGATCCCCCATCGGCGCCACATCGACCCGCGCTGGGATGCGGCCTATCCCGGCAGCCGTGACTATGGGCTCCCCTACCTGTGGGGGACCATGGGAATCGTCTATCGACGCGATCTGGTAGGCCGCGAGCTGGACTCCTGGCTCGACCTGCTGAATCCCGCCCCGGCGTTGCGCGGGCGTATCTTGATGATCGCCGATCACTTCGACCTGTTCGCGGTCGCCCTCAAAGCACTGGGGTTCTCGATGAACACCAGTAACACCGCCCAGATCCAGGCCGCGGCTGACCTGCTGAAGGCGCAGCGACCCGCGGTGTTCCGCTACGGCGCCCTGGCCCTGGATGCCCGCTCCGAGCTGTTGACCGGGCAGGTCGCCGCCGCCGTTTCCTTCAACGGCGATGCCGCCGCCCTGATCGATCGTAACGATCAGGTCGCCTATGTGGTCCCGCGCGAGGGTGGCGCCCTGTGGCTGGACTTCCTGACGGTGGCCGCCCGGAGCGCTCAACCAGCGCTGGCGGCAGCCTTTCTCGACTTTCTCAATCGCCCTGAGATCGCGGCCCGCAACGCCCGCGACCTGAACTATGCCACCCCCAACCTGGCCGCCGAGCGCCTGCTGCCGGCGACTTTCCTCCAGGACCCGCTGGTTTATCCGGACCCTGCCACGTTCGCGCGTTGCGAGTTCTATGCCCGGCTGCCGGCACCGGCCGTCAGCGCACGGATGCGGGCCTATGCCGCCCTGGTGCATGGGGACTGAGGGCGGTGCGCCTCCAACTCAAACTCGCCCTGGTGCTGGTTCCCCTGGTGGCGGGGCCGGTGCTGGCGCTGGGCTGGGTGTCCTACGACGCACTGCGTCAGGACCTGGAAGACGCGGCGGTCCAGTCCCTGGATACGGCCCTGGACGCGACGGCCCAAGGTCTGCGCGGCCTCGTGGATGCGGCACAGGCCAACAGCGCACTGTTCGCCGCCGCCGGTCCGGTGGAGCGGTATGTTCGCGCCGCGGATGATCAGGAGCGGACCGAGTTGTTGCAAGCCCCGCTGCTCAAGCTGTTCTATCAGTACCGTGACGCTTATCCGGAGTATCAGGAGATTCGTTTACTGCGTCCGGACGGGACCATGGATATCCGGGTGGCGGCGAGCGATCGGCCCGCTCAGGTGTCGGCGGGCGGCGCTGAGCCGGGGTTTGCGTCGGTCCAGACGGCCCCTGATCCGGTCAGCGTGAGGCTGAGCCAGGATCCGGAAGGTGGCGGTGCACTGCAGGTCTACCGCCGTATCGCGTTGGCCGATCACTACCTGACGCGGGCGGACGACACCCTGCGTACCCGCGGCTATCTGGTGCTGCGGGTCTCATTGGACCCAATTCTTGAGCGGCTGCGCGCGCTCCCCATTGCCGCGTCCGGCCGCCTGATCCTGGCGTTCCCCGCCGGCGAGGTCCTGTTCGACTCCAGCGGCGTCTGGACCGGCCGGCGATTGCCGTCGGCACTGCTGCATCCTGACCCGGTGTCCGCGCACTCCGATCGGAGCGGGTCGCGGGCCGCTGGGATCAGGACCTGGGATGCGAGCCCCTGGCTGGTCAGGGTTCGCTTCATCGAACCCGGCATCCTCGCCCTGGCCGCCCTGCCGGAGCACAGCCTGGCGACACCGCTGCGCCGCCTGGGGCTGACAACACTGATCATGACGGGGTTTGCCGTCCTGCTGCTGACGACGGCCCTGATCGCCTGGCTGCGGCGTCTGGTGTTGCGCCCCTTGGCCGTCCTGCGCGACGCGGCGGGCCGCATCGGCGCGGGCGAACTGCGTACACCGATTCCTATTCATTCGGCCGACGAGATCGGCGCCCTGGCGGCGGCGGTGCGGGTCATGGGCGAAGACCTGGCGGATCGTCGGGAGCAGATCGAGTTGCTCGCCTTCCACGATCCGCTCACCGGCCTGCCCAATCGCCGCCTGATCCGGGAACTGCTCAGCGCCTGTGTCGCGGCGGCCGCGGGTGCTGACGGGTACCTGGCGGTATTGTTCCTTGATCTGGATAATTTCAAGCAAATCAATGATGCACTTGGTCATGCCCAGGGCGATGAACTGTTGCGGGGCCTGGCACGGCGCCTGGAGGGCGTGTCGGCGCCCCCCGCGTCGAGGGTCCACCTCAGCCGCTTCGGCGGCGATGAATTTCTGATCGTCGCCGACCGGCTGAGCAGTCCCGATCAAGCCGCGGATTTGGCGCAGTCCATTCTGGACGCGGTCGTGCAGCCCAGCGACCTGGGCGGCGCCCAGTACATCGTCACCGCGAGCATCGGCATCACCCTCTATCCGCGTGACGCCGCCGACGCCGATGGGCTGATTCGCTGCGCGGATCTCGCCATGTACGGGGCCAAGGCCATGGGTCGCAACACCCTGCATTTCTTCTCCGCCGAGCTGGACCATCGGGTCGCCGCCCGCCTGCAGATGGAGAGTCAGTTGCGCCTGGCGCTGGGCCGCGGTGAACTCACCCTGCACTATCAGCCCATCGTCCGCCTCGAACACGGGTGCCTGGCCGGTTTCGAGGCGCTGCTGCGTTGGCACAACGAGGTCTTGGGCTGGGTCCCGCCCGGGCAATTCATCCCGGTGGCGGAGGAGACCGGGTTGATCCGCGAGATCGGGCGCTGGGTGCTGGCGGAGGTCTGTCGTCAAATCGCCGCCTGGCGCCTGGCCGGGCTGGCGACGGTTCCGGTCTCGGTCAATGTCTCCGGTGGTCAGCTTCAGCGGGAATCGCTGGCGCAGACGGTCAGTACTCTGCTGGCGGAGCATGGGTTATCGGCGGCGGACATCCATCTCGAGATCACCGAGTCGGTGCTGATGGAACAGACCCTGCACGACACCGGCCGGCTTCAGGCCCTGCGTGCACTGGGACTGGCCATCCACATTGATGACTTCGGTACCGGTTACTCCTCCCTGGGCTACCTGCAACAATTGTCCGTGGACTGCATCAAGATCGACCGCAGCTTCGTCGCCCGGTTGTGCACGGTGGATGGGGATCGCACACTGGTGACCGCGATGATCACCCTGGCCCATGCCCTGCACCTGCGGGTCATCGCCGAGGGGGTCGAGACCGCGGATCAGTTGGCGATTCTGCGTGGGTTGGATTGCGATCTGGGCCAGGGCTATTTGTTCGCCCGCCCCGCCGAGGCGGCGGTGGCGGCGAACCTGTTGCGCATGGCCGCGCGCGAGGCCGAGGGGTCGCCGGTCATCCGTCGGGCAAGCTGCGCGTGAGATCTCGCCTCAGTACTTACCGGTCATCTTCATGATGAGCTTGTGGATACTGTGGTACGAGAACCCAGGATTCAGATACATGACGGCACAGGTGCCGGTGCGCAGGTTGATGCCATGCTGCGCGGCCAGCGCCACCGCCTCCGGGGTGTCGTGAGCCATGTGCACCCAGACATCGCGGATGCCCGCGGCGGCGGCCGCGCTGATCCAGGCGCTGGTCTCTGCCTTCGGTACCTCGACGATCAGGCCCTCGACGGGGCTCGGTAGTGCACCGAGGTCGGGGTAGGCCGTATCGCCATCGATGACGTCGGTGTCGGGGTCCACCGCGTAGACCGTTTTGCCGGTCGCTTTCAGTCGCCGATAGCTGAGCAGCGGAAAGGGTGTGACCTGGGAGCGGCCGACGACGGCGAAACTCGCCAAGTCGAAAAAGGTTTCGTAGTTCGATGCCATGATGTCGTTGATGTTCTTGTTGGTGGTGAAGTGGGTCAGGACCAGCGAATGCTGGCCGGACAGTGAATGGGGTTCCTGGCTGCCGTCGCTCTGGCCGTAAGCAAACTGGAGGCCGAGGCTTTAGCCGGTGGACCTCGCGTTTGGGCGGCCGAGGTCCGGCTAACGACCATGGCGCCGGCGCCACCCCGGAACATGAAAGTCTGCTCGACCGCTGCGTAGTCAGGGCTTCCAGCCCTGACCGTTCCAGTCCCGACGCCGTCAGGCCAGGATGGCCTGACTACGCACTTTCACGGTATAGCCTCGACTTCCAGTGCGCGATGTCCAAGCGCCGGCCGGAACGAGGATCAATCCCTTGTCGCCGCTGGATGAGCGATGCGCGCTTGCTCCGCCTTGGCGGGGCAGGTGTCGTCGAGGAACCGCGTCAGCTCGCTGACGTGCTGCTCGATCTTGTCCACCGAATCGTGCCCGGCCCCATCGACCTCCAGCAGGCTGGCCTGGGAGGTCCGGCAGTTGGCCAGGATGCGGCGCGCATCCTCCACCGGGACGGTCTGGTCGTCCGTGCCGTGCACCAGCAGGATGGGGCACGCGATGCGGCGGACACTGTTCATCGGCGCGATGGTCTCGAACGGGAAGCCAATGATCCATTCCACATAGCGGATGACCAGGCGGGTGACCAGCCGCGGCAGATGCAGGTGACGCAAATAGCCCTCGGTCACCCGTGCCGGATCCGCGAACGCGGCAATACTGATAACCGCCGTGATGTCCGGATTGCGTGAGGCTTCAAACAACGCGGCACCGGCCCCGACCGAGTGGCCGAGGACCACGATGCGCGCGGCGCGGTGCGGGTGATGGCGTTTGAGCCATGCCATCGCCATACCGAGATCTTCGGCAAAGCGCGGCAAGGATGAAAAGCTGTCCGAGTCGCTGCTGCCGTGATTGCGGGCATCATAGAGCAACAGGTTGAATCCGGCCCGTTGCAGCGGGGCCGCCAGGGGCAGCATCAGCTCGGCGTTGCTGCCCCAACCATGCAGCACGATGACGGTGCAGTCGGCCCCCGGTTGCGGCAGCAGCCAGCCGAACAGGTGACGCTGACGCACCGTAGGGATACGCACGGCATCATAGGCGAGGCCATAGTCTGCGGGCGAGCCGGTCTCGCGGATGCGCGGTGCCCGAAAGCCCAGATGCACCCCGGTCGGAATCGCGGCGGCGGCCAAGACGATGAACAGGCCGAAGACCGTAAACATGGGTCAGCGAGGGGCCGGCTCAGATCCAGCCGCGACGGCCTTGTCCGCCGCCGACACCGCGTCCCGCGCCGCGGCCCGGACCTTGCCCGGCTGCGCCGCCGTTGTTCCGGCAGGCACCAGCACCGCGACCGCCGCCGAGCCCGCGTCCCCGCGGTTGCGGTTCTCCACGCGCCGCCGGGTTTTCGGCTGGTCCGGCAACGGCTCCAGTCGGCGTGGTGTCTTGGGTTTGGTTGCCGCCGGGTCGCGTGTCCGTGGCCACCGGGAGGCCCAGGTTGCGGCACCATCCGGCGCCCCGGCGCCGCAGGCGGCCGACGAATCCACGCGCGTTGTTCGTGGTGAGATCGATCGTTTCCATTGTGCGTTCCTCGTGATCGGGAAAAAGCCGTCATGTCTGACGGACCATCCCATTAGAATGCAAACGCGTGCGTTTCTCATTGATAAAAGTCTGGGCAATTTAGTAGGGTAAGCGCACGATGCGCACGATCTGGTCGATGTCCTCGACCACGCGCTCGACAACGACCGGGGTTGTGGGGTTGCGTACCTCCTGGAACAGCGCGGTGAGCGCGGCCCGGCCGCGTCCTCATCCTCGGCGGGCGGGGTCTCCTGCTCCGCGGCAACCAGGTCGCGGGCCAGATCCAGCAACTCCTTGAGGAACGCGATGCTGTGCAACTGACCGGCCTCGTGGCGCGCCTTGAGCTGTTCCAGCCGCTCGGACAGCCGCTTGAAACGCGGGTTGCCAAGATGGCGGCGCAGCCGCGCGGCGACCTTGATCACGATCTCCTTGGCCTTCTTCTGTTGACCGGCCGGGTCCAGGATCGCTTCGATCACATCGGCGTCGAACACCAGATCATCGAGATCGTCGTGGATGGTCCCGACGCGGACATGCGCATGGATCAGCGCGATGGTTTTCTCACCCAGCACATGCCAGAGCAGTGCCCCCTGACCGGTGGACGGCTTGAGCGATTCGTAGACCCGTGGGCACCGCGTCCTCGTCCATCCGCCAGGGTCCCCAGAGGTCGATCGGCAGGTGGATGGCACCAAAGCGTAGCTCCTTGCCGTCGGTCGCTACGCTGAATACGTTGCAGACAAAGAGTTCAGGGACGTATTTTTCATAGTCGTCATGGATCTGAAGCGCGGCGTCGACCCAACTCACCGCCGGCCGCACCGGGGTCTTGGTCTCGATCAGGACCAGCGGAAAGCCATTGACCAGCAGCATGGCATCCGCGCGGCGCTCGGCCGGGCCGGCGCGAAAGCCGTATTGCGTAGTGACGACGTATTGATTGTTCTCCAGGTCCTTGAAGTCGATCAGGCGCACCGTGACATGTTCATGATTCGGCCCGAACGGCATCGAGCGCTCACCGCGCAGCCAGGCGGTGAACTCCTCATTGCACTTGATCAGCCCATCGCTGCGCACAGAGAGCACGATAGCGCGCAGCTTGTAGAGCACCTCATCGGCGCGTTCCGGCCGCGCGGCGATCTCGGGATTGAGCCGGATCAGCGCCGCACGGACCTGAGACTCGACAAAGACCTCCTACGGCTGGCGTTGCAGGTCGGCGGCAGCGACCGGTTGCCACCCCAAAGGAGCCGGGGCGTCCCGCCCCGGCGAATAAATCGCGCCCAGCCCAACACTATAGCCCCCCGCCGCATCCCGAACCGCGTTCCGCGCAACCGGCCGGGCGAGCAGATCGCACAGGTAGGCTTCGATGGTGTTGGATTCATTGAAGGTCATGGTTGACTCCCTGGCTCCCGATGATTACAACGAACGGCAAAGAACTCACTCTGCGCTTCCGCGTCTCTGCGTGAGTCACTTGCGGATTAGCTCACGCAGAGACGCGGAGAGAAGAAGGGATCCTTTAGGTTGGGGTGAGGAACGAACCCCAACATCCTCCGGCCGACATGAGCGTGTTGGGGTTCCTTCGTCACCCCAACCTACGGGCTCGACCCCGGATTGCCGCGGGTCATCGACGCGATCGTTGACACTCTGCGCCATCTGCTCGAAACGCCAGCGCCGCCAGCCGGTCTTCAACTCAGTCATGCCCAGCCTCCGAATAACTACCCGGCACCACATACGCTTGGTGCGGATGTTTGGCGCTTTCCGGATAGAGTAAGGCCAATTGGCCGATCTCTCGCATGGGTTTCAGGTGGCCGCGAGTCAATTCCCGCGGGTCGCTGCGCCCCAGTATCTGGCACAGTTCATCGGCCGAGAAGGGACGCAGGGCGCAGAGTTCCAGCAGGAATCCGCGCAGGATGGCCTGGCGGGGTTTCTGACCGGCGGCCTGGATGCGTTCCCACAAGGCGTCGGGGATCCCCACAAGCACTTGTGTGGATTCGGGTCCGAGCTTGTGGGGATTTGGCGGATCCCCACAAGTCGGCCGGGTGCCGTGGTCTTCTGCGTCGGCGGCTTCAAGCAGCCAGGCTCCTGGCGCCGAGGGTGTCACTGAGCGATCTTCCATGCTCTCCAAGGTGTAATAGGTTCGACTGCCGCTGCCCTGTTTGATCAGCAGTCGGCGATCACGCAGACGGCGCAGCACGCCGCTGGCGGTCAGGGTGTCCAACCCGGAGAAGTCGCGGCACGCGGTGTTGTCCACGGCGCCGGTTTCGCGGGTGTAGATTAGGACCTTGGCCTCGTCGGCGCTCAAAGGACCGCCCGCCAGAGTTTCGAGCCAGCGGTAATCTTCTTCCGTCAGCAGGTTGTGCAGGAACAGGATGCATGGTAGCGTTGGCGAGGGCCTCGCGGATCACCTTATCCGGCAGGATGGGGTCCTGCCGGCTCTGAAGCTCACCCGCATCCAGCCGAAAGCCGCGTGGCAGGTCGTCGAGGATGGCGCTCTGGAGTTGCCGCAACGCGAGCAACAACGGCTTACGCACGTCGAGCGTGGCGACGAAACGCTCGTCCGGATCGCTGATCCACTGGGTGCCGGACACGCGGATATAGTCGATGCGCAACGCAGGCATCAGGCGGCGGAGCGCGAGCGACTTGCCGAACAGTACGATGCCGGCGACGGTCGGTTTCAGCTCCCCGTCGGCCCGGCGTAAGGCACAGAGTGCCTCCAGCAAGTCGTCATCATCGTAGGCCAATTCTTCGGCGCTGGGGTTAACCTTGGCGCGCAGGCGCCGGTATTCGCTCACGGCCAGCGAATCAATGTCCTGGCGCGTGGCGTCATGTATCAGCGCCATGTCCGGTCCGCTCTGTGGCTGAGTTTCGCCGCGCAGGACCCAGAGGTCTTCATCGACGCAATGCTGATCGGTCGAGCCAACCCGCCGGTACGCGCCGCGCGGCAGTCCCGTGGCCTTGAAATACACCGGCTTCTGGGTGACATCGACCTCGGGCACGAAGACCACGAGCACCGACCTGCCGTCAACGGTTTCGACCTGCATCTCGGGGCGCAGGACGACGTTGAACATGCTGGCACACTGGCTGGCTAGGTCGCTTTGAACCTTGTCAGGATTAGATAGACCCGCGGCCCAATAGACGACATCGCCTTTCTCGTCGGTCTTCCACTCCGCGCCCAGCAGCAGGTAGCCGCCGCCCAGACCGGGCTCATTGGCAAAGGCGACGACGGTTTGCTGCACCGACTTGCCGCTCTCGCTGGCCCGTTTGGCTTCGATCTGGACCGACTCATCAAGGGCGTTGAGTTCGGCGAAGAGTTCGGCGGCGCTACGCATCCACGTCATCCTTTAGCGACTGGTTCCAACATAACTTAAGGTGCTGCATAGGCCCCTCTCTGACTTGTCATCGTGTATCCAGGGCAATAAAAACCCGCCATGGTTGCGCCGCCCGGTCGAAACCGGCCAAGCGTGGCGGGTGTGTGAGCGGCATTATAGTGCTCTTGTTGGTCAGCAACCGAGGTCGTGGCCGGGACCAGCAATTCCAAATTTGGGTGGCATCGCGCGATCCCTGGTGGATGCGGCGCGCGCGACCGTCGTGCTGGGCCTCTGACACCGAGCGGCGCGCCTTATCCACCCTACAGCGGATCCGGTTTTGTAGGGTGGATAAGCGCAGCGCATCCACCATCAGCCTCGCGGCCGGCACGCTGTTGGCGGCGGCCACCCAAATTTGGAACTGCTGGGCCGGGACGCCCGGACGGGTTTCTCGCCGACGGCTGGAATGCCTTTCAACAAGGCGAGAGGTATCCCCACAAGCGCTTGTGGGGGTTTGGCTCTGAGTGTTTGGGAATTCTACGAAAGCCCGCAAGTCAGCACGATGCGACCGTCTGCCGTGTCGGTAGGTTCGCGCGGCGCTGCTCCCTGCAAAGCCGCGCGATACGGCGCCTCGCGGGTGAGCCAGAACCGGGAGGTGCCGCCGAAGACCAGATCCAGACGCTGGGCCGTCTCCGGGTTGGGGCCGAGTCCCAGCACGCAGTCGACCAAGTTGGCCTCGATCAGCTTACGTCGCATCTCGCCCTCTCCCTTGCGAAACAGGACACCGTGCGGAAAGAGGATGGCACAGCGTCCGGTCCGCGGGTCCAAACTCTTCAGGATGTCCTTGCCAACGTCCTTGGCGACGGTGCGTACTTGGTTCCAGTGGGCGCCCGCGGGGACCCTGAAACGCTCATCGGCCTCGGCGCGGGCGAGTTGCGCGTCGTCGGCATAGCTGGTCAGTGCCTGTGCATAGTCCTCGTCCCAGACATCCGACAGGCGCTTGTAGAAGACCAGCGGGAAGATGAACTGTTTGTAGTCGCCTGCATCAATGAGCCCGCGTAGGATGGTGGCGGCGCCCCACAGATAGGATTCGAGTTGCTGGAGGCTCATGGGGCTATTCAATTGGGACATCCCTACGTTTAATGCGCCACTGATGACCGCAACGGTTGCATTGACGCTCTGGTCCGTCCAAATCGATACAACAACCACCTAAAGCGATTTCCTCGCGATTGGCCGCTTCGAATGCTTTGTGGCTTGGCAGTCCGTATAGGATAGCAACGCCAGTCGTCTGTCGACATGCCGGGCAGCGGTATTTTCTATAGGTCATAACAGCCAACCACCCTCGGTCATCTCCCGCCGCAAGGCCGCCTCCGCGTCCCGGCAACGCTCCAGCGCGGCCTTGAAGTCCGCGACGGCCTCCGCCAGCGGGGGGATGTCACGCCCGATCGGCGGCAGCACATAGCGCGAGATGTTGAGCGTCCAGCCTTCCTGCTCGATTGCGTCGAGCCCGACCACGCGGACGTAATCTTCCATATCCTCGAAGGTCTGGTACCAGCCCAGGATGCGGTCGGCGTGCGCCGGCTCCAGATGATTCTGCGCGCGGTCCTTGCGAAACAGGGTGGAGGCATCGACGATGAGCACCCGGCTGGCGCTCTCGGGGGGCTTTTGCCGCCGCAGCACCAGGATGCAGGCGGCAAGGCCAGTTCCATAGAACAGGTTCGGCGCGAGGCCAATCACCGCCTCGACCAAGTCCTGTTGCAGCAGGTGTTGGCGGATTTTGCCCTCGATGCCGCCGCGGAACAGCGCCCCCTGGGGCAACACCACGGCCATGCTGCCGTGCTGGGCGGCCATCGACTTGACCATGTGCTGAACCCAGGCGAAGTCGCCCGAACTGTCGGTGGGCACGCCGGCAAAGGCACGTCCCCAGGGGTCATTCTCCCAGACTTCACGGCCCCATTTTTCGAGCGAAAAGGGCGGATTGGCGAGCACGATATCGAAGGTGGCGAGCCCGCCGGTACTGGGGTCGGTGAACACCGGGTTGCGCAGGGTGTCGCCCCGTTCGATCTGGAAGTCCTCCAGGCCGTGCAGCAGCAGGTTCATGCGGGCCACGGCCGAGGTGGTGAGGTTTTTTTCCTGACCGTAGAGCTTACCGAAGAAGGTCCGCGGGTCGCCGCCCTGGGCGCGGACATGTTCGACGGCGGCCAGCAGCATCCCGCCGGTGCCGCAGGCGGGGTCATAGATTGTCTCGCCCTCCTGGGGGTCGAGGATCTCGATCATCAGCCGCACGACGCTGCGCGGGGTGTAGAACTCGCCGGCTTTCTTTTTGGTGGCGTCGGCAAAGGTCTTGATCAGATACTCGTTCCAGTCGGTGCGATCGACCGGGCTGCCGCGCAGGATGTTGGCGGCGCCCCAGAGATGGGACTCGAGTTGCGCAAGCGTGACTTCAGGCGATTGGGCGGTTTCTGGTTGCATCCTTAAGAGTAGGGGTTGCTCTGTTGTCGGTCTAAGGCGATTTCCGGGAACAAACCTCCCGACTGCGCATGCCTGCAGGATTCCGTAGGGGTTTTAGGGGCGACTGAAGTCGCCCCTACAGGTTTGTACACTTTTTCCCGGAAATTGCCTAAGGCAGCGCCTCAATGGCCGCTATGCTGCCGCGATAGCGGTCGTTGAGTTGCTCCGGGACCCCGGCGTCCTTGGCGCCCTGGCAGCCGCCGGCTTGGCGTAAATCCTCGGTGAACTGGTCTTGCAGGCGCCGTTGGACGGCGCGGAAGCTGCGCTCCGGAAACAGGTCGTCCTGGACGCCCATGATGGTGACGTGGAGCTTGCTGGCCAGTTGTTTGTTGAGGTTGTTACTGTGCCGCCCGGAGCCGTCGCTGCGGCAGCGGGCGTTGTAGAAGTCGAGTGCCGCGGCAGCCTCGACCGCGGTCACCAGGGCTTGACGGGTTTCCGGGGTCAGGTCGGGCGGCGCCGCAACGGCGACCGCGACCAGCCAGGGCAGGAGCGGGATCAGACGGGTTGCGGGCGCGCGCAGCCCGCGCTCGGCGGTGACGAATGGCATGCGGCTGCTCAACTGCGTCCGTAGACCGGCACGGCGGCGCCGGTGACGGCGCGTGCCGCGTCCGAGGCGAGAAACAGGATCACGTCGGCTAGTGCCGCGAGCGATACCCAGCGGTCATGGTCCTGATCGGGCATGGCCGCGCGGTTCTGGGGGGTGTCGACCGTGCCGGGGAGGATGCAGTTGACGGTGATCCCCTGATCTTTGAGCTCATCCGCCAGACTCTCGGTCAAGGTGATGACGGCCGCCTTGGATGCGCAATAGGGTCCCATGCGGCCGATGCCGCGGGTCGCCGCGCGGGCCGCGACGTTGACGATGTGCCCGCCCCCGCCGGCCAGCAGCAGCGGCACCACCGCCCGGCAACAGTTGAAGACGGTGCGGGCATTGAGATCCAGCATGAAGGTCCAGTCGTGGTCGGCGGTCTCGTGGATGGGCGGGCCCATGGTGAACCCGCCGGCGAGATTGGCCAGGACATCCACCCGCCCGAACTGCTCCATCACGGCGGCACTCATCCGGGCGACCGACTCCGGGTTCATGAGGTCGGTGGTGATCCCGATGGCCACCGTGCCCGCGGGCAGTGCCGCGCGGATCTGCTCCAGTGCCTGCGCGTCCCGGTCCACCAGGGCGATGCGGGCACCTTGGCCGGCGAACGCCCAGGCCACGGCCCGCCCCATGTTCCCGGCGGCACCGGTGACGATGACAACTTGATCCGTGAATTTTGACATAGGGTTCATTTCCTCATGCTGATGGGGTGGGGGAGACTGCTGCTGAACCGCGGGCCGTCACCGCCGATGCCCCGGCCGCTGCACGCCGCCGCAGGAGCCAGTCCCCT